>Ga0307515_10025601_pt1 | contig 10200 bp, 8 predicted proteins | sample 17_EM_MG_FD_194513 | JGI IMG/M metagenome (GOLD analysis project Ga0307515, IMG submission 194513) | Populus trichocarpa ectomycorrhiza microbial communities from riparian zone in the Pacific Northwest, United States - 17_EM | ecosystem: Host-associated > Plants > Roots > Unclassified | place...
TGGGAAGGAAAGTTCAATGTTCAGAAAGGGTTGGGGCTTTGGAAGGCAGTGGTCTTCAAATGACGGGCAGGAGTTTAGAGAAGAAGCTTCTTAAATGGCCACCTGCACATAGGATAACAGGAAATGAGTGCCGGGGCTTTTGTCTCTCACGTTGCAATGATCAATAGAGATGGAAAATCAATCTTGCGAAGACTTAAATCTAGAGAGGAAAAGTTGGTTACGAAGACAACGGCATAAAGTATCAGGAGTACAGGCATTAGGAAACATTTAGGCGCTCCAGGGTACAGATTAAGGTAGTAAACTCGCTATAAGGCCCTATATTTCCAGGCCCTTCCCCTAATAGCAGCATTTAAGCCTTCAACCAGTTTTCAGGGCTTCTCCCCTGTGCCTACAAGGGACTCTTCGCTAAGGAGGCCTATAATAGTTGCTTATTTAGCGTCCGAGCGTTGTGGTTACTCTACTAATAGCGCTGTAACCCTAGAAGATCGATCGACTTATTCCCTGCGAATGTCTTACGATTAGAACGCCTCTTGACGTTGATTTAGGCGCTACCTAGAGTTATAGGGGCTTGTAGCGAGCTTCTACCCTAAATTCGCACCCTGTTGAGCACCAAGGGTCGAAATGCCCTGTATTCCCGATACTTTAACCGTTGTCTTCGTAGTTCGGCAATTGCAGGGTAAAAAATAATTCGGAGGGTACCTTTTCGTTCAAGGAAGTCGTTCAAGGGTTTAGTCGTGTCGCGTTTTGTGAGAAGGATTTCCGAAACGTTCGTTGTCTACTAAGTGATACCAGAAGCCGTTCATTGAAGATGGCAGCAACAGAAGAGCCACCCTAATCGATTCTAGCGCAAATTTCCAAGATCCAAAGCGACATCTTCCAACATGCCACGAAGCTCCGCTGCTTCAATTTCGTCTATCATGTCGTTGGTCTGAGCCTTCAGCTGGTTCACAAGTCCCGAAAGCGCTGCGTAGCTAGTAATATAACGCTTCATCATGCCACCTGAAGCTTTGGACAGCAATGCGGCGGATAGCTGGAGCATCGCGATTTGAAACTCGAGAATGATCGGGAGAGGAGTACCGCTCAAAACCTTCATGGCGGCTGTGGTTGTGACGACGGCCATCCAATCCTCCCTCGGGAAAGATGTGGTTGAGGAATCGATTACAGCGAGCAGAACTCGGACGACCTGAAGTCCTCGATTTGCTTCAGCTGATGTGGATGCATCGCTTAGAGTATTCTCGTCTGAAGTCTGCTGGATGATGGCTTTCAGATCCAGGAAGAGGATTTCCCAGCCCGTTTGACCAAGAAAGATCTCAACACTCTCTTCTGCGCCCAGGATAGCCTCCAATGCGAGGAGAACAGGGTATTTAAAGTCCAAAGTACTTTGAGAGCCAGATTTGTACAGTTCGAAAAACATATCCATAAGTCCAGCACTCTCGTTCCTCAAATTCTCGTTCTCGTCTTCGCGGATCCATATTGCAAGAGCTCGAATTCCAGCAAGAATCAAGGGGTCGGCGTTGACATTGTCTTTCATTGATTCCCATGTCAGGGTGAGCCTAGTACCCTCTGAAGTCGCAGCGGTGCCAATACGAGCTTCTGGGTGAAGACCAGAGACCCCAGCGACAGACGCATCCCACCGGTCGCGAAGATATTCGATCGTGAGGGACATGGTTTCTGCGATATCTTTTCGAAGTTTCAGTAGAAGGTCAGGTGCCAGACTGTACCCTGATGAAATTCCCTCATCATCCAGACTCCGGACGAGAAAGCCAATGAAACTCGAAAGTACATCGAATGCCGCTGCTAATCGCTGCGAAGTTGGTGCATAATCGGAATTATTAAGTTGAGCCAACAGCGAAGGAAACGAAGAGCGAAGATCTATTAACAGGAGATTCACAAAAAGATATGAGAAAGGCTTGCTATCCACGGTACTTGAAATGTCATCCTTGAACAGAAGCTCGGGGCATGTGGCCAGGTACGCTTGCAGAAGAGCAGCAGCAAGTTTGGTGTATGCTGCTCTGCCAGCCGCCGTGGGTTTGCTTGTGATGAGATTTCGTAGAAGCATGGTTAGAGACCTGAGCCATTTGGGGTTGCCTGGTAGAGCCTGCTGGTGGTCAGAATCAGGGTGATACCGCAGACCCTTCTTGGCGAACTTACTTCTTGGTCTAGTTTAGGGAGCAGGTCTCCAAGAAAGCTGATGAAAGTGACTGCATCAGTCTCATTAAATGCAACCACCAATGGTGGAATGATTTTGTCGACGTTTGTCCGGACGGCTTGGATCTCGTCTGGTATGGTAGATGCATTCAGCCACGTATACTTGACAATCTCCAGCACGAGTGGGTAATGGCTAGCTATTTCGATCAACGAGGAGATATCCTGGAAATGTAGCAGCTCCACAGCACCTTCTGGCTGACTGACAATAGTCAGTAGAGTCTGTAAAATGAGCTTCGTGGTCTCGTCAGAACTAGGGACAAGTCAGCTGACTGTTCGATGAAGACCACGGGTTTGGAATATACCTCCGTACCACTGCCTTGACCAAAGGACCTGCCCGCCCTGTCAGTTGCTTTTGTTTTCTTGATTCCTCTGGAAGTAGAATTGTAAATGTGTGCAGAACAGCCACCGCTAAGTCGACCATGTCCTTGGACTCTGCTTTGTTGACTTTCTCACTCTGCGGAGCTCGAAGCAGACGATCAAGAAACTTTGGAGACAAGGCTTCCCACAGCATCCGTAGGTTCTCGGGGTCTTGGGCAAGCTGTCCATTGTCAAGAACAGACTTCAGAAGAGCGAGCCCAACGAATCTAGATGTGTCATCCTTCGCCTGAAGGAGGTCCTTCATCTTTTCCATGGTAGATGACGGGTCAAGGCCACCCTTTGGCTCCAAGGGTGACTCAGCGGGATGTACGGAGTATGTTGGAAGGTCACTCATTGTTGGCTACAATCAGTGCAAAGTTTGTTCAGTTACGGGAAGATTGTGATATTTACCTCGCACGGAACGGAAGAAACTTTTTGCGAAGGAATTGCTGAATCCGGCCCGAAGATTCGCCGAATGCATCAGCCTTCAGCCTCGAGGACTACCAATAACCTCACTCTCAACAACCATGCGCCAACGACAACCACCCGCAGATGTGTGAATATGGCGAGCTCATCAGCTGGATATTTCCATCCATTGGAGCAAGCAGGTTCATCTTCCTCAAGTCGGAGTCCGCCGAGACCAGCTACAATCGATGAGGACAGCGATAATGACGCGGCAAGCTCCCCTGGGGACCAGGGCTTACTTACGGACGACCCACTCGAAGCAGATAGCGAGGATATAGTATCGTTCAAACGGAAGCAAAGGCAAACTGCCGGCTCACGGTTCCTGTCAGCTATCTCTGGGAACGGCTCGAATTCGCGGCAAGCTACACCCTCACCAATCCGCGGCGGCACACCGACCTTGGATACCAGCAGACTGTTGGGATTGAATACAGTTGGGATGGGAAGAGATGTGGGAAGTAATTTAAAAGATGGGGGGCCTCTGGATTGGTACGTTGAGGGGCCGGGTCGAAGAGTTGGATACCAGGATTTGACGGCAATCGATTGGATTTTTGAATACACAAAAGAACGACAGCGTCTGCGAACGTTGTATTCGAGTGCGTCGGGTCTACTTGGGTATGCGGTGCAATTTTGGGATGCAAGCCAGGTCTGGATTCTCCTCATCTTGACCGGCCTTGCAGCAGGTGTTTTCGCTGCATCGATTGACGTCGCCAGCGACTGGCTTGGGGATGCGAAGACAGGTTACTGCTCAGCTGGCGAAGGCGGCGGGCATTTCTACCTGAACAAGTATTTCTGTTGTTATGGATATGATGAATTGGCGCAATGTGGAGATTGGGTTCCTTGGAGTCTTGCATTGCATATAAACTCGACGGGAGGTAAATGGTTTATAGAATATTTCTTCTTCATTATGTTTTCGGTACGTCCCACCTCGATTTGCCATCGCCGCGATATGCTGATGAAATAAAGGTATTATTTGCTATATCTGCGAGTGTCTTGGTGAAAGAGTTCGCGTTATACGCAAAACACAGTGGAATACCTGAGATCAAAACGGTCTTGGGAGGCTTCGTGATTCGGCGTTTTATGGGTGTTTGGACTTTGGCAATCAAGTCCTTAGGACTGGTAAGTGCATATATGGAAGTTCCTTTGCCGTCATTCTGACAATCGCAGTGCCTCGCAGTTGCGTCGGGGATGTGGCTTGGGAAAGAAGGACCACTTGTACATGTTGCGTGTTGCTGCGCAAACCTTTTCATGAAACTGTTCGGTAGTATAAATGACAACGAAGGTCAGTCGTCTTATGTGTTACACCTTGGCTACCAGGTCTAATTTGAACAGCTCGAAAACGCGAAGTCCTATCTGCTGCCGCTGCAGCGGGTATATCTGTTGCATTCGGATCTCCCATCGGCGGAGTTCTGTTCAGTCTTGAAGTAAACCTCGATCCACAAGCCACCTGAAGCAGTGACTGACCGAATGCAGCAACTATCTTACTATTTCCCGGACAAAACCATGTGGCAGAGCTTTGTCTGTGCCATGACTGCAGCAGTCACCCTACAAGCCTTGGACCCATTCCGCAGTGGAAAGCTTGTGTTGTATCAAGTCACATATAGCTCGGGCTGGCATGGATTCGAAATGGTTCCCTATGCAATATTGGGAATCTTTGGTGTAAGTAAAAGGACATTTTTCTTGGTCACATCGCCCTTCTGACATTTTCTAGGGCATATATGGCGGGTTGTTCATCAAAGCGAACATGAAAGTCGCTCAGTGGAAGAAAGCAGCTAAATGGCTGCCTGGACCCGTGATACAAGTAATGCTCGTTGCATTACTCACAGCTCTGGTCAACTACCCGAATTTCTACATGCGGGCACAGTCGTCCGAGCTCGTGTATTCCTTATTCGCAGAGTGTTCCAAGGTCCTAGATGACCAATTCGGACTCTGCAAAACGGGATCGGCTACGGCCAACACCGTGTTCCTGCTCATTTTTGCCGCCATACTCGGTTTCTTCTTGGCATCAATAACTTTCGGGTTGCAAATACCAGCTGGCATAATTTTGCCTTCAATGGCAATTGGTGCGCTTTTCGGTCGAGCCGTGGGCATCGTCATGGAAATTTGGGTGCATAATCATCCAACATTCTTTCCCTTCGCGTCTTGCGAACCAGATATTCCTTGTGTCACGCCTGGGACGTATGCCATCATTGGTGCAGCTGCAGCTCTCGGAGGCGTCACTCGAATGACAGTGTCTATTGTCGTTATCATGTTTGAGCTAACAGGAGCTCTCACATACGTCCTCCCTATCATGATTGCAGTCATGATCAGCAAATGGGTTGGTGATGCGTTTGGGAAGAAGGGGATCTACGAAAGCTGGATCCAATTCAACGAGTATCCCTTTTTAGATAACAGCGATGAAGCGCTCATCCCCGACATACCGGTTAGCCGAATCATGACTCGGATTGATGACCTTATAGTCTTGACTGCAACAGGCCACACAATCGCAAGCCTCACACATATATTGGCAACGCAGCCTTATCGTGGCTTCCCGGTGATCTCAGATCCGAGGGAAGCTATCCTTCTCGGCTATATTTCACGAGCCGAACTTGAATACAATCTACAATCAGCAACACAAACACCGCGCTCTCTCCCACCAGAGACGGAAGCCTTTTTCTCCCATCAACCCCTCGCTGACCCAAGTACGACACTTGACCTCCGGCCTTGGATGGACCAAACACCCCTCACTCTCCCGTCCCGCTCAAATCTCCTTCTCACGGCTAACTACTTCCAAAAACTCGGGCTTCGCTACGTCTTATTCAGCGATAGAGGAGTCTTGCAAGGAATACTGACGAAGAAAGACGTCTGGTATGTGCTGAATGGGGCAGAAGAAACGAGGAGGACGATGGGAACAGATGTCACGACAGGTCTTGCACGAGAAGATGGAGAAGGCGAGGAAAGAGGTTTGCTGAATAATGACGGAGAGAGTGTGGATACGACGCCCACAAGCCCTGCGAATGATGTACCTATATTGTGATTATACACTGGCAATGAATCTTGTTTGTCTGAGCCCCTGTGGCGTCCTGTTTCTTTGCTTTGCAGATGTTATTGTCCGCTAGTTCTTCTTGAACAGACACATTCGCGGCGTTGTTTTGAGTTTCGCCCAGCATGTGGAGTTTCTTGTCGTTTCGCAGCATGCGCTCCCCTACAGTAATTCCCTCGGGTGAGGCTGGGTCGGCTGAACGGTCATTTGATACAACACCCTCCCGCACCTCGTGAGAGCTGCGCAAAGGTTCGCATCTGGCAAAATGTCTTCGACCATGCCATGGACCTGGCGTAGCGGGATTGCTTGCCAGCTGCTGATCCCGTTGGTCGTTAAACTGGTGCCTAATTTCTGCCCCGCTTGAAAATCGAGGCACCGCTCTGAGGCGACGTCCATAGACCCTCTGTGCTCTCAGAAGAAAGAGAATTCTGATGCTCGGGTTTCCTTTTGGAGGCGTAGGATGTACCATGTCTAGTTGGGGGGTTGAAGACGGGAACCGAATCAAAGAAGTGCTTTCGAAGTCGTCCATCGCTAGTTGGGAGAGTAGAGCTGTAGCAGGGCACATGCTTCATATTGTGCCACGTCGGAAGTTGCTGCCGATATTGTAGTTGGGGTTTCTCTCGCCAATTGCATTTGTCTGATTCTTCTCTTTTCCGTTCCATTGAGAAGCTCTGTGATTGCCGCGCACTGTGGCTTCCCACCGTTCGTTTGTGCCGGTGAAGGTGCTTCTTTGGATGGAGGGAATGGGCTTCGTTCACTTGCCAACGCATTAAGTAAATTGCTTCGTGTGAGCTCAGGAAACATGAGGATAATTAAATTCGGCAGGGGGAACCACAGCCACAAAGACCTATGTTTCTTCTCATATCGCCCTTAGGTAACCTCCATTCAGGGGGTTGCACGTGACTTTGCCAATAAGCGAAGGCCCGGAAGCTTAAGGCAGCAGCATTTGTCCCCTGAAACCATCCTGGACACATCCAAACACATCCAATTAACCTCAACTCACCTTCCCCAAAACTCCATGATCTCCGCGCGTCATAGGATTGGGCTGTTTTATTGGAATATTAGGCGTCACAAAACAAATTGCGGTAAACTGCATGAGCCCCAATGAGACATTTGCCGTAAACAATGGAAGTGGGAGAACGACCGCGATCCTGCTCCAGTGAGATTGCTGAATCTCACGTTGAACCGCTTAGTCGAATTCGCAAGTGCGGCCGAAAAAGAGCATCAGACCGGTCCCCCCTTGGCGAGGGCACAGTGTCGTGAACGGCAGACGCACAGCTTCGTCGGGTAGGGGCCGTCGGCCCGTCCATGAGTGGAGAGCATAATTTGACTCGCTCTTTCTTGTACACAGGGGGATTCTGCGCCGCAAGACCACATTGGCTGGGCTTTTGCTTTGTTGTCGAACGTGTGCACTTTACTTTCCCCCCTTATTGAAACACGGGTTTTCTCTTGTCGTTGCTGCATCTTTGTTTAAGTGATTAGGCTCCAGCTTTGCATTTGAAGTCGTGAGACGGCATGTTTTCTTCGCGGTAACAGAGGAACCCTCTTCGTTCAATCGGGCAAATCCCCTCTTCTGAGTCTCCTCGATCGGTTGATCACATCGATTTTGTCATCAATTCTGGTTTCAAATTGCAGAACCGGCAATAGACATCAACGAAATGTCTTCTGTCCGCCCACCGCCTCAATGGCGGAGAATATACCGCCAAACCATCACCCTCACCTACAAGAATCTTCTCATTGCGTTCAAAGCGCCAATTGCAACGGTCTGCCGAGCTCTGATATTTCCGATTGTTGTGACGCTCATTTTCTGCTTCTTGAGGCACATTGGCGTGACACAAGGTTATAAGCCAGATGTTGCGTCCTGGGGGATTGCCACTTCCTCGACTCCCATCAAAGATCTAGGAACTGCGATCAACGCTCTACCACACGACATCGGGAAGCGATTGGTCTTTGTCCGCAATGGCATCTCGAATACCACCCTTGGCCCCATCATCGAAGGGATTCTGAACGAGCCAACAATGAAAGGGGTGGAAGGACTTTCAGTAGACGACCCGAACGACCTCTTCACCCTTTGCAGACAGACCCTCGCGGGATCAAGTAATTGCTACGCGGCCGTCCTATTTTCTTCCTTCAACGAAACGAATGTCGAATACACCATCGCAATGGACGGGAGTGCCCTCGCATATACAGGGTACGACGAGGGCATGGGCGATCACTCACCTAACTCGCGAACCAACAGACTCATATTTCCGCTACAATATGCGATTGACTCTCATATTGGGAACTTCTCGACAATAACACCTCCTTCCACTCAAAGATTCAGCGGAGTCTTTGGTCCGCACTCCAGAGTAGATGAATGGTATCCCTCGGCGGACGTGGCGACACATGGTCCTTACTGGCTGAATTTGGTCGCTATGTTTGTTGCGCCACTCTTCTTTCTTGTTCTCATCGGCGTGGTCTATCACCTCAATACTTTTGTTGCGACCGAGCGTCAGACTACCATCTCCGAACTAATGGCCGCCCAGAACGTCACTACAACTCCACGGATCCTATCGACCCTCATCACCTTCTACTTACTCTACTTTCCCGGATTATTGATCTGTTCAGTACTTTTCACCCAAATCCTGTTCACGCACACGTCCGACATTCTCTTCCTATTCGTCATGCTCCTAGCTGGCGCCTCCGTTATAACATCATCACACTTTGTTGCATCATTCTTCGGCAAGGCTCAACTGGCTGGCTTATACTCTTCAACTCTCACGATTGCTCTTGCATTCGTGACTTTAGATGCAGCGTTGAAAAATACCAACCCGCCACAAGCCGAAATCGTGGCACTCTCTCTCTTATTTCCACCAGCTTGCTTCGCCAATTTCATTACCGATGTTGCCTACAGGGAATACATGCTACACCCATTCTCTCTAAAGTACCAGCCACCTTTGTTGAACGGGGGCATCGAAGAATATATCCAAAAGATTGACGGCTATAAATACGTAATCTTCTTCATCGTCCAGATCGTCGCCTATACAGCAGCAACCTATGCTGTTGAACGTGGGCTTTGGGGAGTGCCGAGAAAGTTTGAGAACATACCTGCAGGTAGCGATGTGGCGCTCCGCTGCACGGGGTTGACCAAGACCTATTACGGCAAACGGCCTTGGTACTGGCCATTCGTGAGGAAGGGGGAGCATGTTATCGCCATCGACAACCTGAATCTGGAGGTCAAGAAAGGATCGGTCACTTTCCTGCTCGGACCTAATGGTGGTGGCAAGACCACGACCCTGAAATGTGTGGCCGGCATGATAAGTATGGATCCGGGATCAACTCTTGCGCTCAACGAAGCTGGGACCATCTTTGGCATCTGCTCTCAAACCAACGTAAGCTTGCTTGTCTCCTGCGAAAGGCTCCTGGTTAATCTTTGTAGGTATTTTGGGACAACTTGACGGTTCAAGAGCACGTCAAGATTTGGAGAAAACTTAAGACTGCCTCGTTTGAAGATGTACAGGTCGATGATGACGATATTCTGGCGGAATGCGATCTTTTAGACAAGGTTCAAGCTCCAGCCAAGACATTGAGTGGTGGGCAGATGCGCAAACTGCAGCTGGCAATATCATTTGTTGGCGGATCGAAGGTCTGCTGCATTGACGAAGCTTCAAGTGGACTGGTAATTCTCTCCTTCATCCATCTTCGGTCTCTACATTCTAATTTGTTCTGTATAGGACCCCCTTTCTCGACGGAACATCTGGAATATTATCCAGAAGGGGCACAGCCGACGGACAATTCTTGTCACCACCCACTTCTTGGATGAGGTACGTTCATCAGTTTGATGGAGTTCCTGGCTAATAGGTCATCAGGCCGATATCTTGGCCGACCACATTGCCATCGTATACAAAGGCCGTCTAGTTTGCGAGGGACCCAGCACTTCATTGAAAGCTCGCTATGGAGACGACTTTATAATTCGTAGCGAAAACGAAGAGGATGACGATTCCTTGGTTTGGCGAACCTCAAATTCGACGGAGGCCACCAAGAAACTTCTAGAACTAGAGGCTTTGACCGAGGACACAACTTACGATGTCCGATTCCCTACACTGGAGCAAGTGTTCCTGAAGGTCACTTCAGCATCCAATACTGCAGTCCACGACAACGGCGGGGATGGT
>Ga0307515_10025602_pt1 | contig 10199 bp, 11 predicted proteins | sample 17_EM_MG_FD_194513 | JGI IMG/M metagenome (GOLD analysis project Ga0307515, IMG submission 194513) | Populus trichocarpa ectomycorrhiza microbial communities from riparian zone in the Pacific Northwest, United States - 17_EM | ecosystem: Host-associated > Plants > Roots > Unclassified | place...
GATGTGGACCGCGCGATCGAATCAATCGTCAAGGCAGCCAAGACCGGCAAGATCGGCGACGGCAAGATCTTCGTCACTGCGGTCGAGCAGGTGGTGCGCATTCGCACGGGCGAGACCGACGAATCAGCTGTCTGAGCCCCCACGCCCCTCCCGGGGCTGCCCCCCAAGGGGGCTCGCGCAGCGGACCGGCAAAGCCGGATCCGCGCACGCCACTTGAATGGGGCGGCGCTGCGCGCGCCCCGTCGGCCGCTGACCCCGAGGGTTAGATCCGACTGAAGTCTTCGGGCTGCGTGGCGCGCGCCGCTTCAGCCGCGAGTTGATCCAGCAGGGCCGCAGGATTGGTGTGCACGGTCAACATCGATTGCTGATGCTGGTCGACAAAACCGGCCTGTTGCGTGTGGTCCATGAAGGCCAGCAGCGGGTCGTAGAAGCCTTCGACGTTGAGCAGGCCGATCGGTTGGTCGTGGTAGCCGAGATGGCGCCAGGTCCAGACTTCGAACAGCTCTTCGAAGGTGCCGATGCCGCCCGGCAGCGCGATGAACACGTCGGCCAGTTCGGCCATCAGTTTCTTGCGCTCGTGCATCGTCTGCACGACATGCAGCTCGGTCAGACCACGGTGGCCGACCTCGCGGTTGACCAGGCGTTCGGGGATCACGCCGACGGCTTCGGCGCCGGCGGCCATCGCTGCATCGGCCGTCGCGCCCATCAGACCGACGTTGCCGCCGCCGTAAACCATGCGCCAACCGCGCTGGCCGATCTCACGACCCAGGGCTTGTGCGGCGGCCAGAAAAGCCGGTGAGGTGCCAAAGCGTGAGCCGCAGTAGACGCAGATGCTGAGTTTTTTCTTCATGCGACAAAGCGGGCCCACAAGGCCGCGCCCCAAATGCTTACGCACATCATCAGCGCCATCCACACGGCGGCGCTGGCCACGTCCTTGGCCCTGCCGGACAGCACATGACGCTCGGGCCCGATGCGGTCGATCGCGGCCTCGACCGCCGAGTTCAGCAGCTCGACGATCATCAACAGCCAAACACAGCCGGCGAGCAGGGCCACCTCGACCCAGCTGCGGCCGACCCAGAAGGACAGCGGCACCAGCACGACGGCCAGCGCGGTTTCCTGGCGAAACGCGCGCTCGCCTTGGTAGGCCATGCGCAGGCCGCGCATCGAGTTGATCCAGGCCTGACGCAGGCGGCTCAGGCCGCTCAGGGCCTTGGGTGCTGTGGTGTTGGGTGGGGCGGTGCTCATTGGCCCCGATTTTGACAGGCGCCCGAAGGCCAGCCGTGTCAGGCGGTGGGCGTTTTCGCTGGTCGGGCATCGACCAGGCGCGTGCCACAGACCACGTCGTGCCAGAACTGGCGCTGCGGGTTCAGGCGGCTCAGCAGCGCGTAGGCCACGACACCAGCCAGGACAATGCCGACGGTGCTGCCGCCTGGCTTCAGGCCGGACAGGTGTGATGCCAGCAAGGCGGGCAGAAACCAAAGCCAGGCGAGCAGGTAGCGGACCAGTGCGCGCAGGGGCTTCACTGGTTGGCCGTAGGCATCGACCAGACGCACGTGCCAGGCCTTCATCGCCACGGTCTGGCCGCCGTGCGACCAGAACCAAGTGAAATAGAGCGCCATGGTGGCCAGCAGGATGATCATCAGCCCCTGACGACCGTGCATTGCATGGCGCATGTTGGTGGCCACGCTGTAGATGCCGGTCGCGGCCATCCACACGCCGAACAGCAGCACGCCTTCATAGACGAAGGCGGCCATGCGGCGCGACAGTGCCGGCGCTGTCAGATCTGCAGCCGGCGACTGCGGGTCGCCTGCAGTGGTGGGTGCAGCGCTCACTGCGCCGAAGACGCAGCGCCAGCCGGCGAGGGAGCGGCGCCCGATGGCGCCGGCGTCAGCCTGGCCGATTTGATCGGCGGTGGCAGCGCCGCACCCGGCTTGGGCAGCAGGGTGGTCTTGTCGACCTGTTTGGGGCCGGCCGCGATCTTGGGCTGGCCGGGCTGCTGGTGCAACGGCGGCCGGGGCGTGGCGGTCACCAGCGAGGTGGTCGCGCCACGACTGGCCTGCACGACGGTGGGGCCCACCGGTCGGGGCAGCGCAGTGGTGCCACGCGCCGGCGAGACGATGTTGGATTTGGGGGCCTGCGCATCCACCGGGGCGTTGCGCAAGGTCATCGCCGGGCTGGGGGGCTGGCTCTGAACCGGGCTGGGTTTGGCGCGGGCGGCCAGTGCCGCGCGCTCTTCTGGCGGCAACGCCTGGTAAGCCTCCCAGCGGGCTTGCCGATCTTGCGGCGCCACCTGGGTGGATTGCTGGTAGTTGACGCGGGCCTCGCTGCGCTGCGACGGCGACAAGCGCGCCCATTCCGTCATCCGCTCCCGGACCCGTTCTTGCTGCGGTGGCGGCATCGTGCCGAAGCGCGACGCAACTTCCAGCCACTTCTGCTTTCGGCCGGCGTCCAGGTCTCCCCAGTCGTTGCGCAACGGCGTCAGCGCCTTTTGTTGCGCCGGCGACAGCTGTGACCACGCCGGCCCGGCGGCAACCGGTGGCGCTGCCAGCACGGGCAGCGCCAGGCCCAGCAGCAAAGCCAGGGTGGCTGCCGGGAGGCCGGCAAGGCGGAGGGGGTGGCGCGAGCTCACGTCAGCGAACGATTTGGGAGGCGGCGGATTTATTGGGGGTCGTTTTGCTTGAGGAACTCGACAAAACCGGCGTCGCTGTAAGCGTCGGGCGGCAACTCGTCGGCCAGCAAGGCCGTGTCGACATCGGCGGCAGCTTCGATCTGCTGGCGGTCATGCCATTCGTCGATCGCGATCAGGCCGGCGACCAGCACGATCAGCGGCATCACAGAAGCGAAGCGGAACAACCAGCCGGGTTGGCGGCCCAGCGTAGCGCTGCGGCCCCTGCCGATCACCACATCAGCCGGCGCCGTCGCACTGGCCGGGGCCAGGCGGGTGGCTCGCGCGCGCGCCACCGCCTGTTCGCGGGCGACGCGAAGGCGTTCGGACACGTCGTGCGGCGTGCGCTGGGCCTGCTCGTTGAGCAGCGCCCCGATGCGCAGGCCGAAGCGCGCCTCAAGGCGGTCGGCGTCGGTGGCCGAGTGGGTGGCGGTGCTGTTCATGGCGTGATTCCCTTGGCTCTGAGCGATTTCGCCAGTGCATGAACAGCCCGCGAGCAATGCGTTTTCACGCTGCCTTCCGAGCAACCCATGACCGTGGCGGTTTCTGCAACATCCAGTTCTTCCCAGTAACGAAGCAGGAAGGCTTCGCGTTGACGGCCGGGCAGCAGGGCAATCTCTTTCTCTATCAAAAGCAAAATCTGTTCCCGTCCGACCGTGTCCGCCGCGCTCTCGGCACCCAACGAACCCTCGACCGTTGCCAGCAGTTCCAGCAGGTCGAAGTCCGAATCTTCGTTGCCCCCGTCGAAGTCCGACAGGTTGGTCATGACGGCGTTGCGCACTTTTTGGCGCCGGAACCAGTCCATCGTCGCGTTCGACAGGATGCGCTGGAACACCAGGGGCAACTCGGCCGGCGGCCGGTCGGCATATTTCTCGGCCAGCCGGATCATCGAGTCCTGGACGATGTCGAGCGCCGCGTCATCGTCGCGCACGGCGTAGGCCGTGCGCTTGAACGCGCGCTTTTCAACGTTCTTGAGGAAGTCGGTGAGTTCTTTGTCGGTGGCCAAGGCAAGCGGAGCCGCAGCCCCTCGAAATCGGCGGCGATTATGTCATTCGACTTGCAAGATGCTCGGCGAAGCTGTCAGACGATGCAATAATGCTGCTTCGCACAATTTGCGAACTCGTCGTTCAGGCCGCCCCGACCAAGGGTAACGGCAATGTTGATCGCGCAGGTTCCAAGTCCGCCTCACGAGGGCGCGAGGAGGTTCACCGATGGTTTTTCGTCAGAGAAATTCACAAAGGTTCGAAATGGACATGTCTGCCGCGGAAGTCAAGCGTGCCGCTTCGGCACAACCGCACTCTTCCTCCCCCTCTGCAGAGCCGAACGGCTCTGAAATCCTCGTCCGCTGTCTTCAGGCCGAAGGCGTGAAGTACCTCTGGGGCTACCCAGGCGGCGCGGTGCTCTACATCTACGACGCGCTGTACAAGCAGGACAGCATCCAGCATGTGCTGGTCCGCCACGAACAGGCGGCCATCCATGCGGCTGACGGCTACGCGCGTGCCACCGGTGAGGTCGGCGTTGCGCTGGTCACCTCGGGCCCAGGTGTTACGAATGCCGTGACCGGCATCGCGACGGCTTACATGGACTCGATCCCGATGGTGATCATCACGGGCCAAGTCCCGACGCCGGCGATCGGCCTGGACGCTTTCCAGGAATGCGACACCGTCGGCATCACCCGCCCGATCGTCAAGCACAATTTCCTGGTCAAGGATGTGCGCGATCTCGCCACGACGATCAAGAAGGCTTTCCACATCGCCCGCACCGGCCGGCCCGGCCCGGTGGTGGTCGACGTCCCGAAGGACGTCTCGCTGAAGACAGCGCCGTTCCATTACCCTGAGCGCGTCGAGATGCGCTCGTACAACCCGGTCAAGAAGGGCCACGGCGGCCAGATCCGCAAGGCTGCGCAACTGTTGCTGGGCGCCAAGCGGCCCTACATCTACACCGGCGGCGGTGTGATCCTGGGCAACGCCTCGGCCGAGCTGCGAGAGCTGGCCGAGATCCTGGGCTACCCCTGCACCAACACGCTGATGGGCCTGGGCGCCATCTCGTCGAGCGACCCGAAGTTCCTGGGCATGCTCGGCATGCACGGCACCTACGAAGCCAACATGACGATGCAGCACTGCGACGTGCTGCTGGCCGTCGGTGCGCGCTTCGACGACCGGGTGATCGGCAACCCGAAGCACTTCGCCTCGGTCGAACGCAAGATCGTCCACATCGACATCGACCCGTCGTCGATCTCGAAGCGAGTGAAGGTCGACATTCCAATCGTCGGCGACGTGAAGGACGTGCTGCAGGAGCTGATCGCCCACCTGAAGGAGTCGACCGCCAAGCCGGACAAGGAAGCCATCAACGGCTGGTGGTCGCAGATCAATGACTGGCGCAAGAAAGAATGCCTGGCCTATCGCAAGAGCGATGACGTCATCAAGCCGCAGCATGTGATCGAAACGCTGTGGCAACTGACGCGCGGACGCGACACCTACATCACGTCCGATGTCGGCCAGCACCAGATGTGGGCCGCGCAGTACTTCGGCTTTGCCGAGCCGCGCCGCTGGATCAACTCCGGTGGCCTGGGCACGATGGGCGTCGGCCTGCCATACGCGATGGGCATCAAGCTCGCCAAGCCGGACAGTGATGTGTTCTGCATCACCGGCGAAGGCTCGATCCAGATGTGCATCCAGGAACTCTCGACCTGCCAGCAGTACAAGACGCCGGTCAAGATCGTTTCGCTGAATAACCGCTACCTGGGCATGGTGCGGCAGTGGCAGGAGCTGGACTACCAGGGCCGCTACTCGCACAGCTACATGGACGCGCTGCCGGACTTCGTCAAGCTGGCCGAGGCCTATGGCCACGTCGGCATCAAGATCGAGAAACCGTCCGAGGTGGAGCCGGCTCTGAAAGAGCTGATCCGCCTGAAGGACCGAACCGTCTTCCTCGACGTGCGCACCGACCCGACCGAGAACGTCTGGCCGATGGTCAAGGCGGGTAAGGGCATCTCCGAGATGCTGCTGGGGTCCGAGGACCTGTGACGGCGTGAAGGTCGCTGCTGCGCGCGTGGTTACCGCCACGCGGGCGGCGTCGGCCGAATCACCGGCACAGCCTCGGACCATTTGTTGTTCCTGTTTCTAACGGCGTGGCCAAGCGCCGGCGGTTACCGCCGCCGGCCGTGAAGAGCGCGTCAGGAGAACGTTCATGAAACACATCATCGCCGTGCTGCTCGAGAACGAGCCCGGCGCCTTGTCACGCGTGGTGGGGCTGTTTTCCGCCCGCGGCTACAACATTGAAAGCCTGACGGTCGCGCCGACGGAAGACCCGTCGCTGTCGCGCATGACCATCGTCACGACGGGTTCGGACGAGGTGATCGAGCAGATCACCAAGCACCTGAACCGCCTGGTCGACGTGGTCAAGGTTGTCGACCTGACCGAGGGCCAGTTCACCGAGCGTGAGCTGATGCTGATCAAGGTCCGCGCTGTCGGCAAGGAGCGCGAAGAGATGAAGCGCATGGCCGACATCTTTCGCGGCCGCATCATCGATGTGACCGAGAAGAGCTACACCATCGAACTGACCGGCGACGCCGGCAAGCTCGATGCGTTCATCGAGGGCCTCGACCGCGCCGCCATCCTAGAGACTGTGCGCACCGGCACCAGCGGCATCGGCCGCGGCGAGCGCATATTGCGGGTCTGAATGCCAGCCCCCGCACACCCATCCGAATTTCAATTTTCCCGCCAGCCAGAGAGAAACATCATGAAGGTCTACTACGACAAGGACGCCGATCTGAGCCTCATCAAGGGCAAGAACGTCACCATCATCGGCTACGGCTCACAAGGCCACGCTCACGCGCAGAACCTGAACGACAGCGGAGTCAAGGTCACCGTCGGCCTGCGCCGCGGCGGCGCGTCGTGGGCCAAGGTCGAGAAGGCCGGCCTGAAGGTGGCCGAAGTGGCTGAAGCGGTGAACGGCGCCGACGTGGTCATGATCCTGCTGCCGGACGAGCAGATCGCCGAGGTCTACAAGAAAGAAGTCGAGCCGAACATTCGCGAAGGCGCTTCGCTGGCATTTGCCCACGGCTTCAACGTGCACTACGGCCAGGTGCAGCCGCGTGAAGACCTGGACGTGTGGATGGTCGCCCCGAAGGCCCCGGGCCACACGGTGCGCAACACCTACAGCCAGGGTGGTGGCGTGCCGCACCTGATCGCCGTGCATGCCGACAAGAGCGGCAAGGCGCGCGACCTGGCGCTGAGCTACGCGGCTGCCAATGGCGGCGGCAAGGCCGGCATCATCGAGACCAACTTCCGCGAAGAAACCGAGACCGATCTGTTCGGCGAGCAGGCTGTTCTGTGCGGCGGCACGGTCGAGTTGATCAAGGCCGGTTTCGAGACGCTGGTAGAAGCCGGTTACGCGCCCGAGATGGCCTACTTCGAGTGCCTGCACGAGCTGAAGCTGATCGTCGACCTGATCTATGAAGGCGGCATCGCCAACATGAACTACTCGATCTCGAACAACGCCGAGTACGGCGAATACGTCACCGGCCCGAAGGTCGTGACGGCCGAGACCAAGAAGGCCATGCAGCAGTGCCTGAAGGACATCCAGACCGGCGAGTACGCCAAGAGCTTCATCCTCGAGAACCGCGCCGGCGCACCGACGCTGATCTCGCGCCGCCGCCTGACCGAAGAGCACCAGATCGAAGTGGTTGGTGAAAAGCTGCGCGCGATGATGCCGTGGATCAAGGCCAACAAGCTGGTCGACAAGAGCCGCAACTGAGTTTCTGACTGCCGCTTGTGCGTGGTGGGCCGCCGTCTGGCGGCCCATTTACTTTTTGAGACAGGCCTGCGTTATCCTCCCCGCCCATGCCCGAACCGGACCACCCGCAATCTGACGCCGTCGCCGTCACGCCGAACGACGATGACATCGAGTTCCACGAGCCGCGCCGCGCGCGCCGTCGTGGCATCTACATCCTGCCCAACCTGTTCACGCTGGCGGCGTTGTTCGGTGGCTTTTATGCGATCGTGATGGCGATGAATGGCCGCTTCGAGCAGGCCGCGTATGGCATCTTCACCGCCGCGCTGCTCGACAGCCTGGACGGCCGCGTGGCGCGCATGACCAACACGCAAAGCGCGTTTGGCGAGCAAATGGACAGCCTGTCCGACATGGTCAGCTTTGGGGCCGCGCCGGCGCTGATCGTTTACGAGTGGGTGCTGAACAGCCTGGGCAAGGCCGGCTGGATCGCGGCCTTCGTCTACTGCTCGTGCGCCGCGCTGCGCCTGGCACGCTTCAACACCAACATCGCTGTTGTCGACAAGCGCTTCTTCCAGGGCTTGCCGAGCCCGGCCGCGGCGGCGATGGTGATCGGCTTCATCTGGGTGATGGACGATGCCGGCTACCAGGGTGCTGCGCAATACGCCGGTCTGCCGTGGGGTGCGTTTTTCCTGACGCTGTACGCTGGGCTGACGATGGTCACCAACGCACCGTTCTACAGCTTCAAGGACGTCAGCTTCAAGCGCACGGTGCCGTTCATCGTGATCGTTGCGATCGCGTTGGGCATTGCGCTGATCACGATCCACCCGCCGATCGTGTTGTTTTGCCTGTTCTGCGCTTATGGCATCTCGGGCTACGGTGTGTATGTCTACCGCAAGGTGAAAGGCAAACCGGTCAGTGTGATCGCCACCTCGACCGACGAGCCCGACGAGCGAGGTCTGCATTGAGAACCCCCCTGGGACGTGTCCGAGCAAGGCCCCCAGGGGATCAAGAAACTCGGGAGCGGCCCTCCGTTTCTGAAGAGCTTTTCCTTGCTGCACCGCCGCATCTGCGTGTTATATTGAATCCAACATGAACCGGCCGTCGATCGCCATTACTTCGCTGCTACTAGGAGCTCTCTGGGCTCGCTGATCGAACACGTCCGTCGCTTCTAGATAGTTTCCCCCGATCAACGGCCCGCAATGCGCAAGCAGCGGGCCGTTTTTGTTTTGTCCTCAACCCTTCGAGACTGCCATGGCCGACAAGCTCATCATCTTCGACACTACCTTGCGCGATGGCGAGCAATCGCCCGGCGCCTCGATGACCAAGGACGAAAAGCTGCGCATCGCGCGCCAGTTGGAGCGACTGCGTGTCGACGTCATCGAAGCCGGCTTTGCCGCCTCGTCGAACGGCGATTTCGAGGCAGTGAAAGCCATCGCGGCGCAGATCAAAGACTCCACCGTTTGCTCGCTGGCGCGCGCCAACGACCGCGACATCTCCCGCTCGGCCGAGGCGCTCGCCGGCGCCGAGCGTGGCCGCATCCACACGTTCATCGCCACCAGCGCGCTGCACATGGAAAAGAAGCTGCGCATGACGCCGGACCAGGTGTTCGAGCAGGCCAAGCTGGCGGTGCGGTTCGCACGCAACCTGTGCGGTGACATCGAGTTCTCACCCGAAGACGGCTACCGCTCGGACCCGGACTTCCTCTGCCGCGTGCTGGAGGCTGTGATCAACGAGGGCGCGACGACGATCAACATCCCCGACACCGTGGGCTACGCAATCCCTGAGCTGTACGGCAACTTCATTCGCCACCTGCGCGAGCGCATCCCGAATGCGGACAAGGCGATCTGGTCGGTGCATTGCCACAACGACCTGGGCATGGCAGTGGCCAACTCGCTGGCCGGCGTGAAGCTCGGCGGCGCACGCCAAGTCGAATGCACGATCAACGGCCTGGGTGAGCGCGCCGGCAACTGCTCGCTTGAAGAGGTGGTGATGGCCGTGCGCACGCGGCGCGACTATTTCGGCCTGGACGTCAACATCGACACCACGCAGATCGTGCCGGCCTCGCGCTTGGTCAGCCAGACCACTGGCTTCGTCGTGCAGCCGAACAAGGCGGTGGTCGGCGCCAACGCCTTTGCCCACGCCAGCGGCATCCACCAGGACGGCGTGCTGAAGGCGCGCGACACCTACGAGATCATGCGAGCCGAAGACGTGGGCTGGTCGGCCAACAAAATCGTGCTGGGCAAGCTCTCGGGGCGCAATGCATTCAAGCAGCGCCTGCAGGAGCTGGGCGTCTCGATGGAGTCGGAGGCCGACATCAACGCCGCCTTCGCCCGCTTCAAAGACCTGGCCGATCGCAAGAGCGAGATCTTCGACGAGGACATCATCGCGCTGGTCAGCGACGAGAGCGTGGCCCACGACCATGAGCATTACCGCTTCGTCGCACTGTCGCAGCGCTCGGAAACTGGTGAGCGCCCTCACGCCCGCGTGGCCTTCGCCATGGGCGAAGAAGAGCATGTGACCGAAAGCGACGGCAACGGCCCGGTCGATGCCAGCCTGAAGGCCATCGAGTCGAAAGCTCAATCTGGCGCCGAGATGTTGCTGTATTCGGTCAATGCGATCACCTCCGGCAGCACAGAATCACAAGGCGAGGTCACCATTCGGCTGCAGCATGGCGGCAGGGTGGTCAACGGCGTAGGCAGCGATCCAGACATCGTTGTTGCCTCTGCCAAGGCCTACCTCGCGGCGCTGAACAAGCTGCACGCCAAGAACGAGCGGGTCGCTGCGCAGGGCTAAACCCGAC
>Ga0307515_10025603_pt1 | contig 10199 bp, 8 predicted proteins | sample 17_EM_MG_FD_194513 | JGI IMG/M metagenome (GOLD analysis project Ga0307515, IMG submission 194513) | Populus trichocarpa ectomycorrhiza microbial communities from riparian zone in the Pacific Northwest, United States - 17_EM | ecosystem: Host-associated > Plants > Roots > Unclassified | place...
TAGCATAGATCTTCCAGGCTCTCTCTGAATCTAGCTTTGCCTTCTTTGCTCCACGTGCAGAAATCTTGGCCTCAAGCACATCTAGAGCAATAGAAGATACCTTGCATCGCATGGCCAGAGCTATTGCTTCCAAAAATTCTTGGAATGTTGTATCAAGACTGATTGAGAACTCAAATGCACTAAGGTTCTTCTCTGTGCACTTGTCTGGTCGATTTTGGCCTTTCTTACTGCCCTTCTTGAACCTCCCAGCCGGTGTGGTGGTCGTTTCAATGACTGTAATGATGAGATTATGGTCTTGCAGCGCTTTTTTGTATCGATTTTCATCTGTAAGACGCGCCTTTTTGCATGGAGGACCTTCACCTTCACCTGTTATTGTGTATATGTCACTTTAGGAGTGCCTGATGCAGCAGTAGCATGGACTAACCATTTGAAAGTTCAATGTCCTCCAGGACACATTCTTCACGGCTCTGTGTGCGAGATCGGGTGCATACTTGAGACATTGAATGTAATTTTGGTGATATATATAATGTTTACAGGCGGGTGAGGGTAGAGTAGAAAGGCCAACTCAAATTGAATAGGAAGAGTTCATCACTGCCAACTTTATTTCCCCTCCCCATTAAAATAAAAAAAAGCGATGTGGACAATATTTTCGGAAAGCACAATAATCATTCCACCGAACTCGGCGCAAGTCCACCAGTGAAGGCGCACTCAGAATATCTATTATGTGAGTAAATAATGATAAATGACTATAGTAGGCGGGATCAGTCGCATTAATTTTCTCGCGTGTAGACCTTGATGCGCTCAGACCTCGATGCGCTCGGATACTCTGCACAGCGCGTGTGGGGGCGTGTTTAATTACAAGTAGCACCCTCTAAGCACCTCCATTTTCCCCAACTCCCCCCTGCAGCACTCCCGCATTCGCCTTCTTCAAATGTGGAATGGAGAAACAACTGGCTATTACTGCCCCAACCCGTTGCCTCTGTACGTCATTATCATGTCCCTATTCCAAGACCCCTTGCCACTGGACACATTGTCATATCGATCCTCGATGGCCTCCAACTGAGCAACATCGTGTCGGTGTGCTACAAGCATGTATACAAGATCGATGCCCTATGTGAACTAGAGATGTAGCACTCCAGTTTCAGGGAGTGTCCGCACAGGGCATCGCCTGAGAGGACGTCGTGATCAACATTTTCCTGGCTCTTGTGGGCTTTGTTGCCAAGGCAATGCCTCATTGTCATAGATTGACTAGGTGGTGCCGACGTGTGCATCAGCAAACCCGTCAGGCAAGGGGTGTGATTGACGAGCAGTGGCGGGCTACATGTACACCCAGCCCCCATGGTGCTGGTGGTCACCCTTGCGCACACCTACTGACTACTGACTACTTTAATTTTCAGTGACAGTGTGATATGGTTGGAAACACAAAACTTCACGAATGCTTTTGATCCAATCCCTCAAGCGAACACCAAATCTCATTCCCGGATCCCACGCACAATGACATCTCTAACCAGCCACCACCACTATCCAATCACATTCCTTCCACACTCGTTGATGGACCGAGCACTAGTACCGAGCAAGTGCGACCTACTACCCCGGATCACCATACACAGACATCCTCATCTCTGGTCGTCGCCAATAACACCCTATCGATCCCAGGCCTTCTCAATGCGCACCGCAAAGTTATGCCCAATGCCGAGCTTGAGGAGAATTTGGTCAAGCTGCAGGAAAGGTGCACAAAGCAAGGAGGTGATCCCACTGCCATTGCCCTCATACCCACTACTTTCGCAAAAGGCATCTTGAGGGAGGCTCTTAAAAGGCGCAAACCGAAACGAGGTGCACCCCCTTCCACAACTGACAGCTTCCTCAAATTCGTCGGTCATGGGTCGGAGATAATGACAAATGAGGGTGGAGTGCACACAGTCCCTCTCTATTGGTGTCTCCTGTGCCCATCCGGTCAGAGGCTAGCATACAAAGACGTAAAAAATATAGCGCCCCACCTTTGCAGCAAACAATTTGGCCTTTCTAGTCACGGAAAAGGTAACAGTGAGTCTTTGTCTAGCTTTCAATGGTCCAACGAATCCGCTTATACACCCTTCACTATTAGACTAGAGGATTGACGCTCCTAGTTTTGGGTGTTCGCACCTTCTACTGCTGTCTCATGTAGAGAATGATTATGTATAAAGACTTGAATCACTCACACCACTTGCCCAAAGATATGATGGAGAGTTGTTTCTACGTCTTGAGTGATTGATATTGACGCGCTCACCCAGTTCGCTCTTCCCTCCCTGCAGCCGGTGCAGGGGTCGTAATCTTTAGTTAGCAACTGTGTAATAGATGCTCAGCGATATAAGACAAACGCTGAGCGACAAATGAACTGAGTCATGGGTGTTTATATAGAACGGGATTGGAATCAAAAGCAAGGGGCCGATGCATGTGTTAACACATGGAGCCGAGTCTCGATCGTATGATAGCTAAGGAAACCGACCGTGTGATAACCAGGGAGACCGACTGTTCCTCCGATCTGACAAGTGGAGCTGCGACGCAGAACCTAATGTGGAACCAAATCCAACAGTAATATTGACTTGCCCCTCAGGAGCATATCGGCCATAGAATAGACCTCATGGGGGAGGCTGGACCTGGATTCCCTGGTCTCCATCACCTTAGCCTATGGCTTGTGTGAGGATTGTGATATACACCCGCCCTCAGGCTGTTGCCCTTGTCGCCATTGAGCAGACCATTGTCAACAAACAACAGCGCTACGAAACATGGAATGGAATCGTAAGTGGTACTTGTGCTTCAATATCAAGAATTGATGCTTGTATATTAGGTGCATGCAGATTGAAATCTCCTATCTACAAGTTCTTTGAGTCCCCAACCATCAAGTTGGTGCCTGGGGGTCTGGAACAGGCAGCAGCCATGTCAAATTAGATGTATTCTAATAGTACATACATCATTTACTGATATTCATGGCCTGTATCCTTACACCCCGCTATATTGTACAATCCTTTGAACGCGCGCGGGCCTGCGGGTACAGTACTTCACCAGGCAACGTGCCACACCACCCTGTGTGCCATTGGTACTTGCAGGTGTCAATAGAGGCTATCCTGTATATAGTATGTTGTATAATACCAGTAGAATTAGTGGTCCAAAAGAGGAGTGGATCGGCCTCATGTGGCCAGTGGAGTGCGCCCGAAAGCCAGCGCAGAGCCAATTTCTAAGGCCCTTTGCCACCCAGTGCAGCAAACAGTCAGGATCCTGCAGATTTGCTGTGCTCACCATGTGCATGTATGATATCTACATATGTAATAATTATTACGTGGTTGTCCGATCTGTTTTCACAAGGCAGCAATGCAATCTATATCAAGTTTGAGGATTAAAGTGTAAATTGCAGAGAGACCCCCACACAATGCCAATCTTCAAGCAAATGGCTACAACAGCTAAATAAGATGTTCAAGATCCTATGGTCCTTGCTCTGAAGTTCTGTACTGAGCACCTTGAGGCTGGCTACCCAGCTTCATTCTGTGCTTGTGCAAACAAGTTTGGGGTCTCCAGGGAGACACTACGCCAGCATATAGCAGGCAGGAGGACATGTAAGGAAGCCAATGATGATATGGCATGGTTTACACCTGAGGAGGACCAGGTTCTTATCAGGTTTCTCATGGAGATTGCTGAGCATGGCTTCCCTGACACAAAAAGGTACCTCAGGGAGTGTGTCAATGCCTTTATAAGGGCAGCGAAAGTAGATCCAACCATCTCTGTTGGTATCAATTGGGTTGATTGCTGGCCGGAGCACCACAATACCATCAGAGGCTGCTCCAGCACAATTGGCCACCAAACCAATGAAACGGACAAGGAAGTGCCATGTGATGAAGAAACATGAGGTCACTGACGCTCTATAGGGGCCAGCTATGGTGTCTACACAAGCTACACGCCCTTGCAGAGGTGTTGTATGCAAGAACTACACTGAGAAAAGTACTTGTGGTGATTTCTGTGGTGATTTCCACTACAAATCCAATTCACCACAAGTACTTGTGGCGGTTTTCACCATAGGTCTAAATCACCACAGTACTTGTGGTGATTTGGGTCAATGGTCGCGGGAGTAATTGAATATATAATGAGAGCATCGCAGATGGGGCAAATATTTTCGATAGCACATGTACATAATATCTAGAGTATTTTTACATGCAGGAAAACACCTCGTAGTAGAAGTCGAATGAACACCATAGAAAGCGCACGTGTTCAATGAAATGTTGACCAGTCAATCAATGGAAATTTTCGTTTTCAAGTTATATTAGAGGTACTGTCCAAGAGGAATAAGAGGCAATCTGATTTCGGGTGCGGTGGTGCACTCACGAAGGTATGTGGTGACAGTGAACTTTGTCATTTTCATTTTCTGAGCTTGTTTCTGGGCGCTGTTGCTGATGGCTAGACATGGTCTGTTTAAGTTTTTATCTAAGTCCGAATCACAACAAGTCACCAATAGATCGAGATCGGCGCCACCCCGCAACCCCGCAACCCCAAACTTGAACCCTTCCACGTCGGTCACCCCCTGTCAAGTCCCCCCGATCCCATACCCTCCCCATACCGGTCTATGATACTTGTGAGTGTGATTCAGCTTCCTGATCATTGTGTGCTTTCCTACTGTTGGGATGCGTGAGCCCAATCTGGGCCGGGATCGCGAACCAGGAGGCCGTTTCTGGACTGGCTAACATTATCTGTGTATTATAGGTGTGATACACAGCATGACATGCTCAGCCGACATTCGTTTGCAGATCCGTGGGGATGGTTGGGATCTAGAGTACAGGTTCCATCGCATCGTTTTGATACAGGCGGTGAGTACAGGATAATAATCTGACCTCATCGCGCAAGGGTTTCAAGGACGACGCTCGTATGTGGAAAGATATGCTGGCTATGGGCGCACCGGTATGAACGCGGGGCTTGTGTTGCATCACGCCCAACAAGTGTACATGCAGGATACGACCGTGATACTCTTATTTTGGCACGAGTGGCACCTGAGTGTCTTGACTGATCAGGCCGAGTCTGTCGATCCACTCCAGTGCTGTTGGATTGGTCCATGAGGAGGTGAACGCGCAGAGACTGACCATTTACTCTTAGGATTCTTCAGGAGTCTCTTCACAGGAGGATTTGCTGAAAATGACTCGAATGCATGGATCGTAGAGGGTCACGTAGAGATAACGTTTGACGATCCAAATATAACAAGGCCAGGTACGTTTGTAAGTCTATACTGAGTGTACCACCCATTGAACCTATCCATTCTTTTCCAGCATTTGAGTGCGTTCCATTAACTAACCATTAGATTCCCGTCGTGCACTCGACGATTCTGCAACAGAATCTGCATAGCACGCCTCTATGGCGGGGGCCCACCACTCTATACGTGACCATCACTGATTCCGTCATTCTCCGAACCACTGACGACGGCATACACACACCCTTCCGCGCCGAAGGCCTCAGTACCACAGGGTCACCACCCCGCGACGCCCCGCTTCCTCCTCTCCCTCCTCTCAACCGCAATCTACCTCTCCATATCCTCCATAGCACTGGAAGCCCTCCAGCGGATCCTTGCGAGCGTCGGGCCGGTTACAGTTGTACGCTACCTAGACTACGCAATCGGGAGGGGGATCGGCGCCGAGGACGAAGGCCCTGGCGCCGACGTGCATGCGGCAGTGGGGTTGGAACACATAGGCAAAGACCTGAGCCCGCAGGTGGACGACGCCCACTCGTACTCGCAATCGCATTACGCGTCCTCGCACGCCGCGTCGCACTCGGCGTCGATGCACATGCACCTGGCTGATCCGGAGCTCGAGCCTCGAGGCGAAGCTCGGTGAAGTACACCTCGGCGGGCAGCTGGACGACAACGCGTCGTTATTGTCGTCGTCGGGCACGTATTTCTACGGCACGGTTAGGGACCGGATCGGCGAGGCGGCGGCGGCGTGCTTCCTCGCGCGGTGGGGCGTCGATTTGTTCATGGCCGAAGAGGACGAGCTGCCGCCCGCATTTGCCGGTTCCTCACCCTCGCACAGGACGACGACGACGACGACTGCTGGTAATATCAATAACAATACCACAACCAACGCTGTGTATGCTCGCACTCACCTGACGTCGAACGCGCATACCGCCCGGATTTGGACGCGCGCGTTGTCCGCGAGATGGGTCGCGGGCTCGTCAGCTCGGATGCTTTTTTCGTGCAGGGAGAGTTGAAGCAGTACGAGTTTGCCAGGCGCGTCGTCGAGCTACGAAGGAGTCTCAACGGCGTGATACGCGAGGAGGAAAGGGAATGGCGCAAGCTGTTGGAGGACGGGATCTATTATACTAATTTGGTGAGTGGCCTTTTTTGTTCTGCGTTGTTACAGTTGGGTTGGTATCTAATATCACACTTTGTAGTCATGGGAGGAACTCCAGCGGATTTCGGAAGATCGCTCGCCCACCACTGGGCAACCGTATGTCTCCCTGCGGCTGCTGCAGGCAGCACACTGGCAGCAGTCCCAACTGCGGCACCGGGTGATGAACAAGGGGACGGTGGGGCTAGGACCTCGGTCTTCATCGCGGGCGATGTCGCCCTCCCCGCCAGATGGGAAAGAGCTTGGGTTAATGATCGATTCGAGTGATCTGGGGGATGCGTTCAGCCCAGCATCCGGAACAGGAAAGAATAAAATGAAGGACGAACCGGAGGAGGGTGAGGAAGGAGAGGGACAGGACCTATGGCCCGTGCCGATTGATACGTCCCTCCGTATTGGGGACCCTACGAACATCGAAGGGCTTTTCTCCCATCAGCCTTCGAGCGACGCTACCAGAGCGCGACCCACCGCGAACGCAGAGAACTTTTTCGGGCTCTTGCCCGCGCGCACGACGCTGACGCAGCTGCGCAAGGTTACCCCCCAGCATTCCATTCGGCAGTGCATGGAGTACTTGTCGGCTTGGTGAAGTGGTGACACTTGCGTCGCACAGTCCACCCAGAAAGACGATCTACCATACCTGGCAGTCTTACCTTTCCAGGTCCTTCTTGGTACTCAGTCTCAAGTTTCTCTCCGCCATCAGGGCATCTCTCGGCTGTTTCTTGTGCTGATGTCCTGGCTTGAGGTACGTCTCTCCCCAGCGTTGCGATGCTCTGTTGACCAGGCCTTTCATCACAGAAAACTTGTTTTTGGCACTCCTTGACTCTTCCCACCTGTAGGTACACTAGCACACTCCTCTATTCTAGTCTGATCATACTCTCAGGTGTCGTCAAAGGGCAAGCATTGCATCAATGAGTGGCAGGTATGACGATGTCACGATGGGAGGATATTGCAATAGCATTTGCTTCTTATCATACTATGTGGTATGATGTTTCCTTCGGTCGATTCTTTGTGTTCTCGCATGGTGGTAGAAGTTGCCTCATATTTGTAGTATTTTGTATGGTAGAAATCACTATAAATATCGCTACAAATATCACTACAAGTCGTTCGTAAATCGCCACAAATGGCCTAGTAAGCGAGCTCCAGTCAGCGCAAGAATCGCTACATGTTCGGGTCATATTTGCTAGTGAAATTCGCCTCATGCTCCTACTAGGCAACTTGAAGAGGAAATCACTACAAATATGGGGCGATTTTTGTGGCGATTTCACTGAGGCAGAAATCGCCACATATACTTCTATCAGTGACTACTGTGAGGACTTAGATTCTGACTACGTTCCCTGACTCGAATTTGTAACTAAAAATCATTGTATATTCATGAAATACTATATATGATTTTTTCCGATTTTTTCCTTCTCTTGTCCAGTACTGGCACTGGGTGGCACGTTGCCTCGGAAGTGGCCCGAAAATGGCATCGCCACTGACAGCTCTGACAGTTCACCACTGCCCTTCTACCACTCACATTCCACTTATCTATGTTCATACTACATGGGGACTATAATATAAATACTCTGTGCTATGTACATGAAGTGCTATGGTGCCATCTTCTTAGGTGGCACGGAAGGTGGTGAAGTACTGTAGACCGCGCTAGTTTTCTCGGCGGGCCCGTGACATTCCTCAAACAAAAAATACTATACTACTGATTGCTACATGTTGTACAAGAGAGGGTCACATCGAGGAATATTTTTGAGCAACATATTTTTTCAATCGGTGACTGAGAACCGAGGGGCAGACGCAACACCCTGAACCGATGGTGGCTGACCGGGCATCTGACATGATAAATACTAGTATTTCTTCCCACGGAGATATAGTGATTGCTCGACCCTTGACGCATGTTTCATTGGGGTTGCCACTTGTGAAGATCCGATGGCGATGGAAGCAGTAGAGTCAATGTGCGACATATCGAAGGCCCGGACTCATTGGGCCGTGGTTCATTCAGCTTTCAAACTATCGTGTAGATGTTCGGTCGTAATAGCACGTAATTAATGGGGTAGGGGGCGTGACGTGAGGACAGGAGAGCCAGTCTTCTTTACTGCTCATATGTGTACGAGGCGCCAGTCCACCGGCGCACTCGGAATACCTATTATGTGAGTAAATAGTGATAAATGGCTATTGTAAGCGGGATCAGTCGCGTTAATTTTCTCGCGCGTAGACCTTGACGCGCTCAGACCTCGACGCGCTCGGATACTCTGCACAGCGCGCGTGGGGGCGTGTTTAATTACGAGGAGCACCCTCCAAGCACCTCCGTTTTCCCCAACTCCCCCCTGCAGCACTCCCGCATTCGCCTTCTTCAAATGTGGAACGGAGAAACAACTGGCTATTATTGCCCCAGCCCGTTGAGTCTGTACGTCATTATCATGTCCCTATTCCAAGACTCCTTGCCACTGGACACGTTGTCATATCGATCCTCGATGGCCTCCGACTGAGCAACATCGTGTCGGTGTGTATACATGATCGATGCCCTATGTGAACTAGAGATGTAGCACTCCAGTTTCAGGGAGCGTCCGCGCAGGGCATGCGCCTGAGAGGACGTCGCGATCGACATTTTCCTGGCTCTCGTGGGCTTTGTTGCCAAGGCAACGCCTCATTGTTATAGATTGACTAGGTGTGCCGATGTGTGCATCAGTAAACCCGTCAGGAAAGGGGTGTGATCGACGAGCAGTGGCTAGCTACATGTACACCCATCTTGATGCTGGTGGTCACCCTTGCGCACACCTACTGACTACTGACTAATTCAATTTTCAGTGACAGTGTGATATGGTTGGAAACACAAGATTTCACGAATGCTTTTGATCCAATAGTCGATCCAACACCCTCCTCCAGCGAACACCAAATCTCGTTCCCAGATCCCGCACGCAACAACACCTCTAACCAGCCACCACCACTATCCAATGACATTCCCGCCCCGCTCGTTGATGGACCGAGCGCCAGTACCGAGAAAATGCGACCTACCACCGCCCCTGATCACCATACACAGACACCCTCGTCTCTGATCGTCGCCGATAACACCCTATCGATCCCTGGCCTTCTCGATGCGCACCGCAAAGTTATGCCCGATGCCGAGCTTGAGGAGAATTTGGTCAAGCTGCAGGAAAGGTGCACAAAGCAAGGAGGTGATCCCGCTGCCATTGCCCTCATACCCACGACTTTCGCAAAAGGCATCTCGAGGGAGGCTCTTAAAAGGCGCAAACCGAAACGAGGTGCGCCCCCTTCCACGACTGACGGCTTCCTCAAATTCGTCGGTCGTGGGTCGGAGATAATGACAAACGAGGGCGGAGTGCACACAGTCCCTCTCTATTGGTGTCTCCTGTGCCCATCCGGTCAGAGGCTAGCATACAAAGATGTAAAAAATATCGCGCCCCACCTGTGCAGCAAACACTTTGGCCTTTCTAGTCGCGGAAAAGGTAACGGTGAGTCTTTGTCTAGCTTTTGATGGTCCAACGAAATCCGCTTATACACCCCTTCACTATTAGACTAGAGGATTGACGCTCCTAATGTCGCAAATGTCGGAACGGGGCTTTTAATGGGTTATAAGGTTTTTCACATCTGTGACCTTACAGACCCCCCGACGGGGTTTATGGGGGTTTTAGGGTACCTTATAAAGACCCTTATATGCAATTTGATCCGCATTGCTTATCCATTCACATCCTTGGAATCACACTTTGAGAGCATAAGCAATAAACACGAGATTAAGAGCAATCTAGTATATTGGAGACCAATGCGGAAGCTACAGCACAATCAACAACTGATTCAGATAATAACGTCCTTCGGTTCTCAACTCGGTTTCTT
>Ga0307515_10025605_pt1 | contig 10199 bp, 5 predicted proteins | sample 17_EM_MG_FD_194513 | JGI IMG/M metagenome (GOLD analysis project Ga0307515, IMG submission 194513) | Populus trichocarpa ectomycorrhiza microbial communities from riparian zone in the Pacific Northwest, United States - 17_EM | ecosystem: Host-associated > Plants > Roots > Unclassified | place...
TCACACGCCAAGATATACTCTACAAGGACTTAATACTCTCCATAAACATTGGAAGTTAAAAGGTTCCAATTATATGTAAATAATCAATAAAGAAAGGCATAAGATGCGAGGTCTACCCAGTGTCTCCTTCAAGCATGTTGAGTGAACAATGCAGTGGAACCACCAGATTGCTTGACTTGGGACAACTTGGAGGTTCACAACCTAAAAACACTAAATCATCTGTTCAATATCATTTAAACAAGAGTTTATGCAAATGACCTTAAAGTTCAAAGGTACCAGTATCAGAAAACTAATAGTTATTACCATCAGGAAAAAGAAAAGAAATGCATTTGTGGACCCTGGCGCTTCCTTTTACCAGACGATCATCCTAACAGAAAACAAAAGGCATACCAATCATAATTTAAGTAAGCAATCGCTGATTTGCTCATACCACAACCCGCTCTTAAAGCAAAATACTTTACTACCTTTAATGAACTCATGTAATAACCACATCGTTCATATAACTCATCCAAAACTGTCCCATTTCTCGATTCTACTTCAGAGATAAGCCTCTTCACAAAATTCCTCAAGTAAGGCCCATACCCCTTTTCACCCTAGCATTAATGACAAGGCTAAAACACTCTTCATCACAAAGAAACAAACTATCAAATCACCAGTAAGAAAAAGCAGTAGACTTGATCAATAGTTCAAAACTTTACTAAATAAAGGGCACCTAATTAGTACTCACAGCTTCGTTGCTTATACAGTGATCCCAAATAAACCTCTGCACTCCCTCTGTAACCAATCCTCCACCACATTCTCTAACATTTCAAGAAAAATAAAGCAAGCTCATTAGTTCCAATCTCCAAAACATGCAAAAAGAGTAAATAAATGAAGACAATTTGTGGAAATGCTAAAGTGCCCATTACCTTGACAGGGAGAGTAAGGTGTTAGTGGGCTCCATGGAGAGGAAGGCGGAGACTAGGTGGAGGCCTGGAGGGATGGTGGGGTCTAGCTTCGGTTCTGCCATGACTGGGGCTGGGGTTTATTGGGTTTGGGGTTTTGGGGATTTTAAGGGTTGAAGGATATGTCTGGGTGAGGAACGACGTCGTTTACTCGAGTATGAAAGCATACAATTATACAAAGGCGTTGTGGTGGTTCTTGTTGTAATTAATTGAAATAAGAGGGCATAAAATACTGTATTTGCCTGCTTGAAGTATTAGGCAATTGGGCAAGATTGCTTGAATTATGTGCTTAATTTGAGGTCGTTTGGTTCATGATTGTAGTCCCCATTTTTACGAGTGTAGAAAAATGGCACCAAATTTTTAATTCTTGAAATCTTGTCGTGAAATACAACATAATTATAATTTTCAATTCCAATTCAGAGTGCATTTGTATTATAACGATTAACAACATTTTAATTAAATCAAATTAAAAATTTAAAAATTAATAAAGGCTTTAAGATCATTAATTTTAAAATCCAATCATAGATGTCAAACTCAATTCTAAAAAGATTTTGAATGATGACTTATTAGTTATAAAAATAATTTTTATTAAAATAATATTATTTTATTCTTTAAAAAACAATTATTGATATTAATTTAATCTAGTTACTAAAAACTCATTCAAATTAACGTAAATTTTATAGAATTAATATTTTATTTAATTCAATAATAATAAAAAAATTGACACAAATTACGTTCTAGATCCCGAATTTGCCCATTTAAAGCTTATTGAGCTTCCCCTTACTCTGCTTAGAGCAACTTTCTACTCGGGCCACCACAATGGGCTGGACTTGTTAAGCCCATCAATCTATTTTGGCCCATCGTCATAAATTGAAATCCAATATCTCTCTCTAAGAGTAACGGATTAGCTGTGATAGTGTGATTAAACTCGTTTTGACACTAATCACGCAAGCCACGTTGGCTACTTCCCACTTCAGTTACTGTATAAAAACTTTACCGCCAATTCAAAAACCTCACAAAATCTGTGAATCTCATTTCCTCTCTTCCCCTCTCTGTTTGGTTCCCTAGAAACCGCAGGAAATTTTTCTCAATCAATTTCTTCTTTTGAATCTTAATAGTTAAATCCAGATATCAGGTACAGATGCGAACGAGAATCGAATGGTTTCAGAATTTGAATTTTCTTTCTATTTTCCTTTGCTTTCTCAACCAAACAGAATCCGCCAGAAGCTGAAACTTTGAGAATCAAATGCAGCTCTCTGAGAGAGAGAGCTGCATTTGATATATATATATATATATATCGTCTATATAGCTTCTTTTGTCGAATCAATTTCTCTGATTTCTCTGGAAACAAACAGGCTGATTTATTTATTTATTTTATTTTGAAGTTCAAATTATTTGACAACTTATGTAACGGAATTTTGCAGGAGATAAAATGATGTCGAATATAACAGTATGCGCTCGCTTCAGGCCGTTGAGCACCAAGGAGAGAAAAGACAGCTGCGACAGCATCTGCATTAGCAGCATAGACAGTGAATCTTTCATTTTCAAGGTAAAAAAACCGCAATTTTTATCCAATTTTCTCCATACACACGCAAGCAAGCAAGCGCTTGTATGCGGAATTGATTGTTGTGTTTTTTATAGGATGAGAAAGATGAGTGTACATATAGCTTTGATAAGGTGTTTTATGAGGAATCTATGCAAGCTGATGTGTATGAATTTTTAGCTCTGCCTATTGTTAAAGGTGAAGATCTAATCCTGTTTGTTTGTTGAGAAGCAAAAAATAAACGTAGAAAGTTGCTCTGCCTAGTGTTGTGATGAAATGATTTTGTGTTTCTATGAAGCAGATGCTGTTAAAGGAGTAAATGGGACAATCATTACTTATGGACAGGTATGTAAGATTTGGTTGATGATTTCATCTGTGTATTTGCTAATTTGAGTTTCTTTTTGTTTATTTTCCTCCATGTGTTATTAAGTATTGAGATTTATTAGATTAGAATCTGAGGTGATTGGTAAAAGCTGTGAGAGGAGATAATGTCTTTTTGTGTATGAAGTTATTTCTACAGATCTTATTTTGTGTAGACAATGAAGTTGAGTTAAGCAATGTAAAGTTTGATTATGCTGATAATCTTCAAGTTGGCGTTAAATGGTTTATGTAGTTAGATTTTGGAAGTTTGTTGCACTTTACTGAAAACATGGTTTAAGATCCTCGGAATCGTCATACCAGAAATTCACACGAGCAATTTGGGTCGCCAATTGAGTACTAATTTCCGTTCAAGTTTACTTCAAGCATAGAATATTTATGCATTAGATGAAATTGATCGGATATGATTCAACGGATTTCATCATTCAGAGGCAAGGGCTTACAGATAGATTGATGAGTTGTTTGTCGTAATTTCTGTGCTATATTTAGATGTATTTTTTATTCTGTCTTAAACTGACAAATTTATTGTGTTTGTTAATAGACTGGAGCTGGGAAGACATATAGCGTGGAGGTAAAGTGAGACTCTGGTAAATGTATTATGGAAGGCATTCCTATGTAGATCTAAGATCTCACATATGAGAATATTTAACATGTTATGTTAGGGGCCCAGCATCTTAGAATGTGATGTGCAAAAGAAAGGATTACTTCCAAGAGTAGTGGATGGACTATTCGAGTGTATTAAATCTGCTGATGAGTCAACAAAATACACAATCAAATTATCAATGGTATTGGTGCCCAATACACTGTTACATTGAGACAGTTGTTTGCTTTGGTATAGATAAGCACTCACGCTAAATAGATTCTTCCTGTTTCTATGATTTCTCTAGGTAGAGATCTACATGGAGAAAGTCAGGTATGCATCCCTTGCTTGAACTTGTGGTTCGCTTCTCATATCTTTGGTTGCTCATTCCCTATCCCACAATAGAAGATTTAAATTCTGCATAACTTTCTAAGATTTCTAATACATGCAACCTGACTACTGAATGTTACTCATCTTGTTCTTCTCAGGGACCTCCTTGATTTAACAAAGGACAACATACAGATTAAAGAGAACAAAGAGCAAGAAATATTGCTATCAGGAGTTACAGAGGTGAGATTTTTTTTTTCAGTCCTTGCTTCTTCTTTTTTAAGTAAATTCACTTTTGCTTTATCTTTTCTTGCATATCCTTAATGGAAAAGTAGCATGGCTGCTCTTGTATAGATCTGAACATTAAGTCTAGACAACCAAAAGAATGTCTTGCCAATGGAAATGATAACAGTGATTTGATCTGGAACTTCATTGCTCTTTTCTAAACTTTATATGAAGTCATCGCAACTTATGTGAAACCTTGTACGGAACATTAAGCATTATCTCATGACAGTTCAAACTAAGTGATTTATGAAATTGGAACTTAAGTATTCATGACTTGGTGTCAATGCTTCTCTTCTGAATGTTATTTATGTGCTTACTTGCAACTTCATTTAATTTTCCTTTCTTAGATCACCATATCAGACCCAGAAGGAGCTTTGCAAAGTCTATCTGTAAGACACAAAGTTCCTTGATTACTCTTTCTTACTCCAGTACATAGTCCAGCTTCTGATCTACAGCTTGACATTGTAGGATGGGATAGTTAACAGAGCAGTTGGAGAGACTCGTATCCTTTCCTTGTTCTTTACCCTTTATTTGAGTTTATGGATTTCTTAGTTATGCTTTACTTATAAAAGAACTCGATTACTGCACTCCATTTGCCTCCCTTTTCTTGGTGAATATAGTGGTCACAATTTTTCTGATTCTTTTGAGACACTTAACGTGGACAGAAATGAACGTTGGCAGCAGTAGAAGTCATTGTATTTACATTTTGACTGTTCAGCTAGAGTCGACTACAGATAAGAGGTATTGCATTTCTTTGTATCTTTGATCAATGCTTAGAGTGATTTAGTCTTTGAAGATTTCAATATTGTTGACAGGGTGAAAACTGGAAAAGTAATTCTTGTGGACTTGGCGGGGTCTGAAAAGGTAGAGAAAACTGGAGCTGAAGGAAAAGTTCTTGAAGAATCTAAGACAATCAACAAATCCCTATCAGCTCTAGGAAATGTAATAAATGCCCTGACATGTGGTCCATCGACCAGATCAAGCCATATTCCTTTTCGTGATTCAAAACTTACTCGGATTCTACAAGATGCTCTTGTTAGTTACTCGGCACTGAATCTATCTTACAATAGAGTATCTCAGATTTTTATTGACTGCCTTCTGACTCTCATCATATAGGGAGGGAACTCCAGGACTGCTTTGCTGTGCTGTTGCTCACCGAGCGCTTCAAATGCATCGGAAACTCTGTCTACCATTCGCTTTGGTATGAGGTATGGTAGTCCAAAATCTATATGTTTCACCATATGGAAATTGATGAAATCAGAAGAGGTGAATAGAAGAAAAACAAGTTTCTGAGCACTTAGATTAGAAAATCCTTGCTGTCTGAGAGTACAAAGACGCCATTTATTAGTTTAAATGATAACCACATTTGGAAACTATTTATGTAACAATCACTGTATAATCTGTTAATGGCATTACTGATTTACTGCATCCTTTTGAGGCCCTTACAATTTTATTTTTTTTGCAGGGCAAAGCATATAAAAGCATCACCTTTAGTCAGCCGCAGAGAAGATAAACATGCCAAAAAACATGGAGATATCACCCCAACTAAAGATGAGTCATGTGACCGAATTCTAAATAAGGTGAGAATTAAAAGTGACGTGATATAATTCTGAATAATGTGAGAATTAAGCGGTGACATTTCATATGAACCATTTAAATTTTAGTTTCTAAGATACTTTCCATTTGTAGTTGAGGGAGAGACTGGATGAGGAAGATGTGAAGTTACTTGAGGAGTTATTCATACTGGAAGGATTATTCTTTGACGTTACTTCAGTAGAAGATCTGGAATCAGCCTATCAAGATGTTACTTCATGGACAATTTCCTCATTACAACAGGCAGTAGAAGAGCTCACATACACTGTCGAGGAGGTAAGTAAAACTAGTTGAGAATTACGTTGGGGCAATTTCGGCGGACAATGACTGGTCAGCAGTTTTTCCAGTGCTTTCTGGCCGCCTACACAACATATTCTAAAAGACAGCGAAATTGAGAAAGTTCAAAGGTCAAATTGGTATTAGTGTGATTTATTTCGCACTTGGAAACCAAGCAAGTTTACCGTTTCTGTCTCTGAAAGCAGTTCACAACTGCACTTTGAGGGACTAAATCATATTTAGCATTCATCCTCGACATTGCTCCAAAAAATATGACTCCATCCTTATTTAAGCTTTTCAGATAACGAGACTGAGTTTTGCAGTTCTCTCTCACGTACACATGAAATTGTTATATATAGTAAGTGTTGAGTGATCTTACTTTGCAGCTTAAGAGAGAGAATAAGGATCTTAAGGCCAGACTGGCAGATGCAGAAAGGTTTGACGCCATGCGCAAGAAGACTGAAGATAATGCTGGAGTTCTGCTTAAGATTTCAGGAATTATCAGCTTCTTATTTTCATGGGCTGGGTCATTCAGCCCTCTGAAGATGCCGAGTTGAAACCATGTGGTTAATTCGGCGCTGGCTAGTGCAATATTAAGGGTATGTCACTCTATCATGGGAAACTTGTACATGATAGTTTCTGATTCTGCCAAATACTGCAATTCACATTTGAACTTCGGCTTTATAATAATTTTAAATTTTAGGGCCAAAACTATTAAAATTTAAGTTTCGGCCCCTCCTAGAAAGAAAAAAAAAATTGACCCTCTTAAAAAATTCCCTGAGCACAAAAACCTGGAAAGAGTTCTTTTATATATATAAAGAAAAGTTCATGGTACTCAAATAAATAAATAAAAAGTTTAGAAGCTAAATTTATCCAGTAATTTTGAGTAATTTAGCCTTTTCTTATTTAGCCGCATATGGTTTCGCTGACGATCAGGTAAACGTGCTCCATCATCTATGGTTTACGACATATCTATTTCAAGGAAGCAGCGAGGATTCGATTTTCCAGGACGGGTATTATCCGAGGAAGTAGATCGGAGATTATACGGAACTCTGAATTTTTTTTATTTTTTTAGGACATACCAGAGTAGTTACCGGAGACGAACGGTAAATTTGCTGATAATTTGATGATCCACCTTCAAATCATATAACCCCTTTGTTTTTAACAATGCACGAGTTTCCAGAGTCTGACCTTATTTACTAAAATCTGGATGTTTATTGATGGCTTCGCAACTATTCACCCATACATAAATTATTGTGAATGATACTGAATATTTTTTATATTTCATTTTGATTTTTAAAATTTTATTTTGTATAATTTGTTTCTGATTGAAAGTCGATTGTTTTTAAATTCTTAGTTGAGGGTGAAATTAAAATATAAGGGATTGGAATGAAAAAGACATCAAACATGAATGAGGTGTTAAAAGTTTCGGAAAAGCTATATTTTAGTCCTTTAATTTTAAATATTATACAATTTTGATACCTCAATTTTTTTTCAATTTAATTTTGGTATAAAAATTTATTTTTGTTATTTTTTTAGTTCTTGATTGAGAGAGGAGAGAGAAAAGTCATCAGATTCCAATGATATAGAGAGAAAAGTGTCGTTGACACTGATTTAAACCATCAAAATTCATATTATATGTTTTTTTACCTTGAAAGCTTGTGAGAAACTAGATACGATCTCAGGTGGATTTTTGGTTTCGAGTTGACTTTCGGTTTTTATAGTGGTTTTTATTTATTTAGGCTATGGATAGAATTATCAAAATTTTTATGGTGTTTTGTTGGTGATTTGTTTAAAAAAATATGTTGAAAAAAATTTTAATTAAAAAAACCTTAATCCTGATTTTCTAGCCATTATAATAGCTAGATTTTAAATAAATTAGGTAACAGATCCTTAATTTATTTTTCAAAAAATTTGAAGCAAACCTAAATATGAAAAAAAAAAAAAAAAAAAATAAAAAAATAAACAAAGTGAGCTAGCCTAGATTGTCAGGCCAAGCCGCACATGACCTTTGTTTTTTAATTTTTTTTTAAATTATCCAAGGTCATGTATCTAGTCTTTTCTGTTTGACGAGGGAAATAATTTGTGGATCGAATTTATTGGCATTATCGTGCCAGCATGGTGGGGCTCACATGGTTGGGAATGGATTGGTGCTGTATCCATTGAACCTGGCATGATTCTAATAAGGACCTTGTATTGGATAAAGAGTTGTTTTTGTCCCTGAGAGGAAAAGGGAAGGTAGAAAGATTTGATTGGTTTTTGGAACGACATGGAATACTGAACAAATAAAAATGAGATTGAAAGGGAGAATAGACAGGGACTTTAATGAAAAGAGCTTGAGAAAAGCACCTTCAACATTTTACGAGTCTCACGACACAAAATTAAATTTTGAATTAAACACTAAGGTTCAAACACAGCCCCCGAGCCTAGTCCAAATAGCTAGGGTTGAAAATCTTATATAAAAAAGTAAATTCTGATTATTCGATAAAAATAAATATTTAATAGACTAATTCCTTGTTTCAAAATACATATTACTATTCATTACATTAATATAATTATTATTTTACCTCTTGATTATTTTATCTTTTGCTTTTATTTCATGGACAAAATGATCTCTTCAGCGTGACATAAATATTATTTAAGGATTATAGAAGTTATTTTGATAATTGTATTTTTTTAATATATATAGTAAAATTACTAATATAACCCTTGAATAAAATAATTAAGTACCTTCTGTACAAGGGTATTTTTATATTTTACAGAATTATTGAATTACTATATTACCCTTACAAATCAATTTTTTTAGCCTTGGTTTCATGGGTTGTTTGTTAATATAGTTTAGTCAATATAGTTTGTTTATTAATATAGTTTAGTCCTAAGGGTATTTTTGGTTTTTGCACAAAAAAATAAAAAAAGTTGTTGACGTGTGTTTCACACGCATCAGCCACTCCCCGCCTTCTGGTTATGCGTGCGGCTGGCTCTGATGATTTTAACCGTGATTCCACCATATCATTTGATTCGTCTCGGTGTTTTCTTTCTCTTTGGGTGACGTGTGTATGGTGGTTTGGCCTGAAATTATTATTTTTTCTTTCTTTCTTTTCCTTCCTTTCTTCCTCGAATTGTGTGCTGACCATGCAAAAAATCATATCAACCTTTTAATTTATTTTTTCTTCTGATTCAATCCATCTTCTCTTATTTGTAATTGTTTTATTTACATCGATTATATATAATTAGATTTTATTTTTGATTTCATCCCTGGTCATTTGATTTTTTTTCAAGTTTGGTCATTATTTTTCTAATTTTTATTTATTTTATTTTGAATCATTTTATAGATTGATTTTTTCTTTTTCAATTCCACCCCTTGGGGATTTATTTTCATTTGATTTTCATGTCAAATGTGGTTTTAATTCTTTTAATTGCTATTTTTTAATTATTTTTATAATGGATTTGATTTTTATAATTTCATCTCTAAGCATTTAATTTCATTTGATTTTTCCCTAAACATTTAATTTTTATGTCGAAATTGTTCCTAATTCTTTTAATTGTTATTTTTTTATTTGATATTTTTTTATGATTTTTTTCTCAATTTCATCTCTCAATATTTATTTGATTAAGAATCTTACTTCTTTATTTTTTTGGGTTTGCTTTTAATGGGGTCACTCCGGTCTCATGACTTGGATAATAGATTTAAAAGATTAGCCTGAATCAACTCCTGTTTTTTTTAAAGTATTTTTTTAAAAACATTTCTAGTGTTTTTTTCACTTTCCTATTTATAGGGTTATCCTAATTTCATGTTCTACATTATTTGTTTGATTTGTTGACCCGAGTTGATTGTCAGGTTCGCTCAAAGTTTTTTTTGTTATTTTTTTTCTTTGACAAGTTTTTTAAATTTATATTTTTAAATTAATTTATAATAAACTTCTTGATGGACCTAAATTCAGAATTTCATAAATTATGAGTTTTTTAAAATTTAACAATATTTATAATGTTTGTTCAAATTTACTTGTTTAATTTATAAATATTTTTAATTTCATCTAATCTTTAAAAAATTACGGAACGTTGTGTAGACTGTAGGCCTCGTTTTGGCGGCTCAAACAACTGTTTCCTACCTTTCTTGCATTGATTTATCATATTAAAATTGTTCAATGCCATTAACTCTGTATCTGACATCTCAACTTCTTCAAAATCTCCGGCATGACAATCACTACTACTAATTTGTGTAGTTATTCTAAAGATCTATGAGATTAATTCGGACTCTTGAGTCTTGGGGTGA
>Ga0307515_10025606_pt1 | contig 10199 bp, 1 predicted proteins | sample 17_EM_MG_FD_194513 | JGI IMG/M metagenome (GOLD analysis project Ga0307515, IMG submission 194513) | Populus trichocarpa ectomycorrhiza microbial communities from riparian zone in the Pacific Northwest, United States - 17_EM | ecosystem: Host-associated > Plants > Roots > Unclassified | place...
TAAAAGTGGTACCATTTTAAAGCGCTTTATAAGCTCTATAAATCTATACTAATAGAAAAATTATTTATTTAATATTGGGGGGTGCATTATAAGTGTAAGTATATTAGGGGTTTTTGCTAAGACTATCTGGAGACTATCCGGATAGTCTCTGGATACTATTAGCTAATAGGTCTATTATTTAAGAGGCCTATCCGGCCTATCCTCTGTAGGTCTAATTATTAATAGACTTACAGCTAATAGAATATCCTATTAAACCTATTAAATAGATAGGGTGTCAGCTAACAGGGCTATCTATTAGACAGTTGTTATAACAAGGCTTAGTATAACGGCGCTGTCGCACGTTACCTGCCAAATTCTACTATATTCTGCCAACCTATAATTGGCTTACCCAGAGCTAGCGCCTTAACGACTTACCCTATATATTAATTTACATCGATCTTAATAACCCCCTTTTCCTTCTCCTTAGCTTAGTATCTTCGTAATACAGCATTCTATAAGCTTTAGTTTAGAGGCATTTATATAAGCCGTAATATTATACTAAGCTTACTCTACTCTACCTGGGAAGGCCTTAATAATATCCTACCCTAAAAGAAACTTCGTCTGCAACGACGCATTAACACGCTATACTTAGATACTAAAATAACTCTATACTGCCTAGGAAGGCCTAGATAATATCCTACCTTATATGCTAGATAGGACTGGACCTATACCCCCGGAATTAAAACTAAAGCATATAATACTAATAAACCCTAAAAAGCTAATAATGGCACCTAAAGTAAGCTTATTTAAGAGAGCTGCCTCTACCTAAGAGGAACCTGAGATCTAATTAGGATTAGAAATTGAAGATAACAATAATATTGTAGACGTACGCGAGCAGGTTCGCGCCCTCGCGGCTAGCTAAAAAGCTAATTATCTTAAAGTAAGAAATATATAAGAGACCCTATAAGAGATCCTAGAAAGCCTTATAGCCCTATAAAATAGCCTAACTTCCCCTTTCTAAAGCCCTAGCCAACCTATTTACTCTACTAAATATAATATACTAGGGAGTACGGATATAATAATGAAGTAATTGGAGTTCGTTAAACTCCCTAACCCCTAACTACTATCCGACGGGATAGACCCTACCTTTAAAAATTAGAGGATTTAAGTATAAGGAAAGCTCCGTGTTAACTATAACTATTTTCTTTTTAGGGAAGCTAAAATGCTCTACCTCTTTAGTCGAACTACTAGGGACACCTAGCGGCACCTTTAAGCTAAGTTTAAGGATAAGTCCCCTATCTAATTTATATCTGTTAATAAGATAATATGGTACTTAGCGGCTATTTATATTAACACAAATAAAGTATAGGATGCCTGTTATAATTATAATTGCCTAATAATAAAACTAAACTAACCCTTTGCTAAATTTTAAACTTAATTCCTATACCTTACAGGAGAGGGCTAGGTTCCCCTTAAGAACTACTAATTAGACCTATATAATAAGCTAATAATCTAGCTATAAAAAAAGATCGCTGTAACCTTAAATAACCTACTAACCTATAAAAGACTTACAGCTTATTACCTATTATTGGACTTAAAACTAAAGCGGATTAACGCCTACCCTAATCGGTAGAAGCGACTCTGTAATAATTAAAACTTACTAGCTATACCTATAGGAGCTAGAGCAAGAAGATAAGTTATAACTACTTTTATACTAAAAGCGGTTATAACTACGTATTAGCGAGCCTCGCCCGACTAGCTATATACTACGCTATTAACTAGTACTTAACGCAATACTCTAATTAACCCTGCCTTGGCTACGTGCTATAACTATAATAAGGAGGATTACTTTGCCTTATTTTGCCCGGAGCTAAAGGATATAGGCAATATTAAGGAGATAGAGGAAGGAGAAACGTCTAATAAGTTAGGAAAAAAAGAACCCTAGGAAAAAACTCCCCCTTAGGGTACCCTATTAATCTTAAAGAGATTAATCTTAGTTAATAGGTGGAAAGTATTTTATAGTTCTATATATAGTATCTTAAAATGGATATAGAGTTAATATAACCGCCCTTATTAATACTAGAGCAAATGGCTTTACCTTTATAAATACTGCCTATATAAATAATATTGCTAAGTTTCTAAATATAGAAGCCATCTAACTAGAGAAGCCTATCTAGGTAAAAGGCTATAACGGCTAAGCTAGTTAGCCCGTTACCTATATCTTAAAGTTATATATCGCTCTTAACGGACGATACTAATATAGTATCCCCTTTTATATTCTAGACCTAGGGTCCTATAATATAATCCTTAGACAAAAATAGATGTCCTATTTTAATATTTAGTTAAATATATAATAAAGACAGTTCGTCTAGCCAGAGGATAGACTAAAGTTGCCCTCCTTTATTAGGGAGATCTAAACTAACTATAAGATATTAGCCGCAAGGGCTAACCCTACCTACTAGTAGGATGTCTAGGCCCGTGACCTAGCCTTTACCTAAGAAGACGTCCGCCGCGAAGCTAGAAAGAACTCTGTACTAATAAAGATACTCTCCTAAAGCGCTAGGTTTAAAGGGAACTCTACGTATAAAAGCGAGATAGATAGTAATATAGATAATGTCTAAATCGCGGAGATTTAACCAATATGGAAAAGAACGTATTAATAGGATATAAGGGATAACCTCTAAAAGATGCAACAGGAGTTAAAAGGAGTAATAATAACGCTAGTACCCTAGAAGTCCCTAAAGTTATATACGCCCCTATTATTAGGTAACCCCCCTACTGTAAATATTACCGTAATTAGCGCTATAGCGTTCTACTTTAATATATATTAAAAGGATAATAAGGTCTTTATAACGAGCCTATATAAGATTAACCAAATTATTAATAATAGAGAGGAAAGGCCAGCTAAGGAAACTAATAAGGAACTAGTTAAACACCTCCTTCCTACTATTTATATAGATTATAAGGATATATTCTTAAAAGCGGCCTTAGATAAGTTACCCCCTTACTAGACATATAATTACAAGATTTAATTAGAAGCCAATAACTCGCTAGGCTATAGCCCCCTCTATTAATAATTAATAGATAAGCTAAAAGTAATAAAGTAGTACTTAATTAATAACCTAGATAAAGGGTTTATCGAGCTAAGTTAAGCCCCTTTTACTTCCCCTATCCTATTTATAAAAAAGCCTAATAAAGGCCTTTATTTTTGTATCGACTATTAAAAGCTAAACGCTATTACTTAAAAGGACTAGTATCCTATTCCTTTAATTAATAAGATCCTTATACGTCTAAGCTAGGTAAAGATCTTTACTAAACTTAATATCCGCTAAGCTTTCTACTAAATTAGGATAAACCCTATATCTAAAGATTTAACAACGTTCTATACCTATTATAGTTCCTATAAATATAAAGTTCTTCCTTTTAGACTAATAAACGGACTAGCTACGTACTAAAGATATATAAATAACGTTCTTTTTAATTACCTTAACGAATTCTGCACGGTATACCTAGACGACATTCTTATATACTTAGACGACGAACTTAAGTATTAAGTTTATATTAAAAAGGTTTTAGAGAAACTACGGAACGCGGGCTTATAAGTTAATATTAAAAAATGTAAGTTTAGGGTAAAACGTATGGAATACCTTGGGTTTATTATAACTATGGAAGGAATTAAGGTTAACCCTAAGAAGGTAGAGGTAATCTATAACTAGAAGCCCCTTTATATAGTAAAAGGAATCTAATCCTTCCTTAGCTTTTATAACTTCTACTACTAGTTTATCTATAACTACGGAATTATAGTAAAACCTCTTATATAACTAACTAGGAAGGACACGCCTTTTATCTTTAATAATAGCTGTATAAAAGCCTTTAAAGAGATAAAGGATCGGCTTATCTCTTCCCTAATTCTTTATTACTATAACCTAGACTTTAAATTAATGCTAGAAATGGACGCCTCTAATAGGGTTATAGCGGGAATCCTATTATAGTTATATCTAGACGGTAAATAGTACCCTATTACCTTTTTTTTATAAAGATAATAGACCTAGCTAAGTATAACTATAAAGTATATAATAAAAAGATACTAGCTATTATTTAATTACTCTCCTAATAGTATATAGAGCTTAAAGGTATAAACTCCCGGATTAAGATATATACAGATTATAAAGCCCTAAAGTACTTTATAACTATAAAGCAGCTTACTAAATAATAAACTTAGTAGGCTAAAATACTCTCCTAATTCTTCTTTATGATTATATATTATTTTAGTAAGTAAAACTTTAAGGCTAATACCCTAACCTAAAGAGAATAGGATATAGAACCTTAGGATAAGCTAAAGACCTAATATCGGATGCGCGCCCTCCTTTATTTAGAACAGCTTAACCTACAGATTCTTAAGGAGCTAGACTTTTAGTAAAATAAGCTAGCACTAATAGAGGAGTCTTTAGATAAGCTAATAAGGCTAACTAACCGCCTCCTAACTATAAACCGCATAGTTAACGCCTTAAGGGCCCTCCGCGATTAAGCCGCAAAAGGAGACTCTAATTTTAAGATGGAGGAAGGATTGCTCCTATACTAGGAACGGCTTATAGTCCCTAATGTTAACAATTTACGGATAGAACTAATCTGCGAAGCTTATTACTAAGTCTCTATAATATACCCTAGTAAGAATAAGACTCGTAAAATTATTAACTGCCGTTACTACTAGCTAAAAATAGTTGCGGATATTAATCAATATATATAGAACTGTGAGGACTACTAAAGAGCTATAACCCTATAAGATAAAACCCTAGGACTACTTAAGCTACTCCTAATACTAAAGCGCCCTTAGTAGTATATCTTTATAAACTTTTATAAACTACCTATAGACCGTAATAGATATAATATGGTTATAGTTATAGTTAACCGTTTTAGTAAACACCCGTTCTTAATCCCCTATTATAAGAATATTAATGCTAAAGAGGCAGCTTGGCTATACGTCTACTACGTCTATTAAATTTATAAACTACTAGATATTATTATATTTAATTATAGGCTATAGTTTATATTAGCCTTTTGGAATAAGTTTACCTAAATCTTAGGTATTAAGCTAAAGCTTTCTATAGCTTACCACCCCTAGATAAACAGTTAGATAGAGATTATAAATTAGTACCTAGACTAAAGGCTTAAGCCCTTTATTAACTACTTCTAGAATAACTAGTCTAAACTACTACCCTTAATAAACTACGCCCAAGCAACCTTACCCTATAACTCTACAGGGTTTACCCCAATTTAGCTAGAAATAGGATACTTACCCCATATAAGCTTTAACTAGAAAAGGCTAGAAGAACCATAGGCTATACGAGAAAAGCTATTTTATAGTAAGGCCTAATAGTACGCCAAGCGCTTAGAGGAAGCCTAAATAGTAGCCTATAAGAACCTAGGAAAAGCCTAAAGATTAATAAAATAGTAGGTGAATAAACACCGTTAAGAGCCTAACTTTACCCCTAGTAATATGGTTTAGGTTATAATAAGAAATTAAAAGACTAAACGACTTAGCCGTAAGCTAGACTACTAAATAGCAGGGCCGTATAAGGTCCTTAAGAAGATAGGCAACTTATATAAGGTAAAGCTTCTAGATTTAATTAGGGTACACCCTATTTTTTTACTAGATAAGCTACGGAAAGCTAAAAACAACCTATTACCTAGATAAAAGAATAAGCCTTCCCTGCCAATTTAAGTAAACGGTAATAATAAATAGGAAGTTAATAAAATACTAGCCTATAAAATAGTATGGGGAATATTAAAATACTATATTTAATAGAAGGGCTATAACCTAAACCTAACCTAGTACCCTATATAGAACTTTATAGGCTACCCCTAAAAGCTTAAAGAGTTTTATAACTAATACCCTAACGTACCTAAACCCCTAAAGTACCTAGATAAGTAAATAGAATATTAGTATAATAAAGATAATAAGTTACCGGAGGAGTATAGGGACAAGAACGCCCTAAAGCCCTAATATAGCTATCTGCCAAATTCTGCTATATTCTGCCGTTTTCTGCTAGTACTATAAAATTTTAGATATCTAGGAACTTTAACCGCCGGTTAAAGTTATCTAATTAGTTAGATCCGTACCAAGATTTTTAATAGCTACTCTTTCTAGCCTAGTGCCTCCACTTAACTTATAATTGCCTTTTATACTTAGTCCGGACGTACTTATATCCCCTTATCCTCCTTATTTTATATTTTATAATCTTACGTTTTTTTTATAAGCCTAGTGCTACCCTATCTCTAACTAAGCCTAAGGGCAGGCTTTCTTTTAAAGAGGGGGGTAATGTAACGGCACTATTGCACGTTACCTACTAAATTCTGCCATATTCTGCTAACCTGTAATTAGCTTACCCAGAGCTAGCGCCTTAGCGACTTACCCTATATATTTATTTACATCGGTCCTAGCGACCCCATTTTCCTTCTCCTTAGCTTAGTATCTTTATAATATAGCATTCTATAAGCTTCGGTTTAGAGGCATTTATATAAGCTATAACACTTAGCAATCTAAAATTTTCTAACAGATATTTCCCTATCGTATAACCTTATTAATATAGCCTGCCCTAGTAAAATTCTATCTAATAATCTTTATAGTAATAACTCCTTTAAAAGTAATATACCTTCTACTCTTTTAAGCCCTATTAAAGCTAATACTGATAACGTGGGACCCTAGGAAGCGAGACACCCCCCCTAGCGAGCCATTCGCCTCCCCTTCTTCTTCCCCTGCCAAATTATACCCAAATTGAAAATTTCTAGCACAAATCACTATGTCCCTTCCTAAATTCAGTTCTTGCGAAGCCGAAGCCTCTATATAAAAAGCTATACAAGACGTCGAATTTGGTGTTAAGCCGTTGATTCGCAAAGCCTCCGACGCTCGCGTATTACCACCCTCTACCATTGCCCATTGTCTTGCTAGGCGTCTCCCTCGACACCTGGCCCATAAAACCCTACTATATGCTTATTAGGAGGATCAAATTGTTAAATGAATACGCGAATGTCAGTCCTAGGGCTTTCTAATAAGAGTTAATATGCTTTCTATAATTGCAAACTCGTTCTTAGCAGAAGGTAGGGTTAAAGGTAAATATTAGGGGGAGAGATTTATGCAACGCTATGAGCTCTATAGTATTATAAGTTATTAATTAGATTGATAGAGAGCCTAGAACGATAATCCAGTTATTATTTATAACTGGTTTAAGTTCTTTTAAAGCGTACGGGATAAATACTTAATTAAGTACTCTAAATTTATGTATAACTTTAACGAAAAAGGGGTAATGCTAGGCCTTGTAGTATCGGCCTAAGTAATCGTAGATGGCAAGACTAGTAAGGAGAGGTTAAAGAATTAGACTATTTAATAACCAGGGACATAAGAGCTAGTCTCTATAATTAAGACAATTGGCGTTAACGACTCTTACCTACCTCTATTTATAATTTGGAAAGGGTAATAATACTAGGAGACTTAGTATTAAATTACTAAGTAGGATAAATATCTCTGCGGGTATACCTATATAACCTTAACAAAAGGCTAGATAGACAACTCGCTAGGCCTATACTATATTAAACACTATAATATATATACGTAATATTTTATGGAGGATAATAAGGGCGATATTTAAAGCTATTGTATGCTTATAATAGATAATTACTTAAGCCACATCACCTAGCAGTTTATTAAGTATGCGCTATCGCATAAGATCGTTCTAGTTGCTCTCCTACCTTATTTAATATATAAGCTTTAGCCACTAAATATAAGCTGTTTTGGACCTCTTTAGTACTACTATAGCGTAGAGGTAGATAACTTCTGTTATTATAGCTATGCAGGAATTAATAAAGAGTATTTTATAAAGCTCTACCCTATAGTATATACTTGTTACAGAGTGAGTATAAGCGGCGATAATATATAGCAAGGTAGATATTATTAAGCTATATATATAAACTGTGTAAGAAGTTAAGACGTTATATAAGGAAAGAAGGTAGGAAAACGGGAAGAAAGGGTATATATTGTGGACTTAGTTACTTAGTTAATACGTATATAGAGTAGAATAGGATTTAGGTAGTAGTCCTGGCAGAACTTAGTAGGATTTAGTAAAACTTAGTGGAATATAGCAGAATACGGTAGATTGCCATTAGATTGCTATAGATTACGGCAAATTATAGTCTTATAGTTAGTCTTTAGTTACTAAGTTAGTGGAAATAGGTAGATGTGTATAAGGTGTTACGGGGGTGTCCCATAATAGTACTCCCCCTTTAAACTTAAGCTTCTGTAAGGTGGGGCTGTAGTAGTTTTAGGTAGAGTTTATAAAAGTCTTCTGCGGCTTATATAAGTCCTATAAAGTTAATAGGTTCCTATAAGGGCTTAATAAAGCCTCTTTATTTTATAAGGTATATATATTAGCGTTTCCGCTTATTATATTTAATATTATTAATTCTTTTAATAAAGTACTTATTCTCGCTATCTACTTTAACTAGTAGGGGAGGGTCCTATATCTATTTAGGCAGGGCGTTTAATATAGGGGTAGTAGGGTAGAGGACTAACGTATAGAATACGGGGTGGATTTTAACCGTATTAAGGAGCTTTAGTTAGTAGGCGTAAGAGGAAATAACCTTCTCGACCTTGTAAGGGCCAGCGTTCTTTTAATTAAGTTTTTTAATAGGTCGTTTTATGTTTAGATTTCTTATATCTAGCTAGACAAAGTTACTAATTTAGTAGACTAGTGCTAGGGTTTATTTCTTATTTACTGCGGCTTTATAAATAGATTAGGCCTATATTATTTTATTAGTAAGGAACCGTTATAGTTCTTCTATCTTCTCTATAAATTTATTTACTTTTATAACTTATAAGGCGTACTAAGTGGGGTAAGGAACATTACTAAAAGGTTTAAAACCTATTTGTAGATATTAGCCGTAATTAGCTAGGAATAGGGAGACCTTTATAGTTTCTAAGATGGAATTATTTATAGTAAACTTAGTGAATATAAGTTAGTTAATCTAGTTATCTTATAAATACGACGTGTATATCTGGATATACTATTCTATTATAGCGTTTATACATTCTATTTAACCGTCTATTTCTAAGTAATATATAGTAAATAGTAGTGCTTTAATACGTAGTTAGGTAGTTAGTTCTTTCTAAAATATAAAGATAAACTAGCTGCCTTTATTAGAGATAATTATTTTAGGGAGTCTGTGGAGTTTCTATATATAATTTAGGAATAGTTAGGCGATAATAGGTGTTAATATATTAGGGCAGGCGATTAAGTGTCTTATCTTAGATAGTTGGTCTATAACTACTATAATATTTATATAGCCTTTACTTATAGGGAGATTAATAATAAAGTTAATTAAGATATCTTTTTATCTTCGGTCTGGAACAGGTAGTGGCTTTAAAAGGCCGCTATACGTCTTATATAAAGCTTTAGCTCATTAGCAGATATAGCAGCTAGAGATATACCTTTATGTTATATAATATATATTTAGCTAGTAGTACTCTTATTAAAGTAGCTTTAGGGTTTTCCCTTAGCCTAGGTAGCTAGCTACCAGTAGATTATATATGTGTTTAAGGAGTTTAAGCTTAAGTTTATTGTGGTTAGGTATAACTAAGTAGTTTTAGTAATATAAGCGGTTTCCGTAAGCTTTGTATTTATTTAAAGAAATCCTTTTAGAGCGTCTAATGCTATCTTATATTAGCTTAAGCGTCTCTTAAATAAACTTATTATTTAGGTATTTATTAATTATAATCTATTTAATTAATTAATTGGTTATTTTAAGGACGTATACTATAAGGTTTTTAGTAGGAGGGTTAAATAGTTTAGGATAAAGTAGGGTCTAATTTCGGTAAGAGCGCGCTTTTTTTAGTACTGGCGCGTCTTATAAGCATTAGGTTAGGGTATTAGGCTTTTAACCTTAAATGCCTAGGTGTTACAGACGCTTTAAGTACAATGTTATAACTACTTAGAGAAGAGTTGGAAGAAGCTAGTTGGTTAATAAGAGCACGGTCTAGGATAGAGCCGGTAGAACTATGTAATAAGGAATAGTAGTATGAGTTATATAATATAATCTGTGATAGAGCAGATAGAGCATACGTATATTATGTATAAGAAGGATTTTATAGGAGTACGGTTGTGTATTTAAGGACCCTTAGTCCCTACCTAGATAGTTCCTTCCTTATAGTAATTCTTAGAATATAATTA
>Ga0307515_10025607_pt1 | contig 10198 bp, 17 predicted proteins | sample 17_EM_MG_FD_194513 | JGI IMG/M metagenome (GOLD analysis project Ga0307515, IMG submission 194513) | Populus trichocarpa ectomycorrhiza microbial communities from riparian zone in the Pacific Northwest, United States - 17_EM | ecosystem: Host-associated > Plants > Roots > Unclassified | place...
GCCTAAGGCGATTCGTATGTGAAAGTGAGTAATACGCCGCCTGATACCGCTGATCACCGGGAAACCGCACTTACAACACGTGAATCCATTGCCGTGCTTCAGTATAAGAGTTTGGGGCGGGACGAGAGCACCGATGCTTACCCACCTTCCCCCATGTTCGAGCTTTTATACGCCATTAACGTCGCTTTCAAAGCGTTTGGACTCCCAGGGCTTTGTGCGCTTTCCATGGCCATCGAGTGGCGCACGGCTCGTTGGTTGTCCTTGTGCATGCCTGATGACACGGGGCGTGACAAAACTTCGGCCGTGGCTCTGAAAAAAGCACAATCGGTTCCTGGAGCATATAAAGACGAAATCCTCCTGCTTTGCCTCACACCCCGCCTACACTCCTCTATCCGCGAACTGTCCCTGCCAGGATCAAGAATATCGATCATGTCGTACATTGATGTTGATATCTGTGCATCTCCTGTTAAAAGCGATGGTGGCGCATCTCTGGCTCAAGCCTCGTTCGAAGATCCGCAGAGCGGTGATGGAGCAGGATGTCTATCAGATAATGATGTGCGTTTTTCCGGTCAATCTTTAACCTACAGGTATCCTCACCCTCTATTCCGTATCTTTTAGGACACAGACACCGTCTTCGAAGCTGACGTGGATGGTGGAGGCGAAGATGGGAACGGATTCGAATATCACAGGTCAAACACGTACGATAGCCAACGATTCGAGATGGCGTACAGAGCACCCCTCGTTCCATCGAAATCATTGTCAGATCTGGCACCGATCCCCACCGATAAACTCTCCCGAAAGATCCCTCCCCTCAAGAGGGTACTTAGCCGGGTATTCTTGGAAAACGGGGCTGACGCTGTATGTGGCCAATACTTACATCCACTCGGGCACCTTAACCAACTAATCATCACCTAGAAGTCTCCTGTGTCAATGACGAGCATCTTCTCAAAAGCACAACACGACCTCACTCACATGTTCACCCGTCACGACTACATCCGTTCTGGGGATAGCAACGGGGCATCAAGCTCCAGCTACGACGATTCCTCACCTGAGATTTCACCCTCCTCGAGCCCCACAAAATTCTCTCGTTTCCCTGGGACGGTGACGATCACAGATACCTTCGAACATCCCATGCACACCGTCACCCGTACCGTCATTCGTCCCTCTCCAAGCCATTTCTTTTTCTCTCTTCCTTTCAAACCTTCCCATTCCCCTTCTGGGTCAAGGTCGACGGGGTCCAGGTCATTTTTCCGGACCCCGGAACAGACACCTGCTTTGGACTCCGGGTTTACGTTCGAAGAGGAACTAGATGCCTACGAACAGAGGTGGGAAGATGAGAGGGTGGGGCGTAACGCTATGGACATCTACGTCGTTATCGATCGCGAATCGTCTCAGGAAGAAAGTTGGCGATCGCTCGTCCAGGAGGTTCACTACAACCGCCGTCCACCAAATAGGAGGCTCTCCAGCGAATGCGGTAGATGGTGAAAAACGAAAACTCGGAGCCGCCGGATTGGTATTCTGTATCCTTATTTTGATCCCTCAACGACTCCAAGGCATTCATGAGCCTAGGTTTGTTGACGAGTTCATTTTATTGTATGTGTCTTATAAACACACACCGTAATTGCCTTATAATAGTTTACCGTACATTCCAAGCTTCCTCTAGAGCTCTAATACAACAATCCAGTCGCTGGTGATGAACGCACCAGGGTTCTTGATTGTCAGCTTGCTCGCCACACCTTCCTTCTTCCCAACCGCAGCAACCCCATCCTCGAAGGTGAACTCGAGATCTGTGTTACCAAGAGTGGCTTTGGAAGGTTTGTTCTTCAGACCAAGAACGACGATCCTCTCGACCCGGACACCATTCAAAGTGTTGGCGAAAGCATTGCCCCCGTTGTAAGTCGTGAGTTCAACCCCATCAACGGCACGATCGGCGTTCTTCGGAGCGAGGTCCTTGTTAGAGATCTTGATCGTCTTTCTGGCGCTCTCCGCGACGAACTCACGCCAGACGAAGTTGCCCTCACGGTGATCGTAAGATTCACCGTCGTCCAGGTACAACTCCCCCCTGGCACTACCGGACTGGCTGAGAGCGACCTTGAGGGTGAATGGATCACGTTTCATCAGGGCCGAGGACCTGCGTGGACGTTCGCGAGATGGGATAATGGAACCACCGCGGATGAGAAGCGGACCACGTTCAAGGGGTGCAGGTACGGTGATGTTCTTGCCCTTAGCCGAACCTCGGTATGCATTTCCGTCGTAGAAGTTGTAATAGACCTAAAACAGAATCAGATCCCCGGAATGTGATCCGTCGGAGGCGTTTCTCCTACCTGATCTTCCCCGATATAAATGGTGCTTTCGGTCACACCAGCCGCGGTGATTGGCTTGACCAACAATCCCGAAGCACCAACATAGTATTGATCGTCAATGGAGAATCCGGGTTCGTTCTTGGGCAACACAATGTATTGAGGTCTACGGCCTCGTGTCAGCGACGATTACACAGGATGATCCTTTCCTAGGCTGACCTTACGACTGGCAATCCGGTAACGCTGGATTCTCTGAAAGCGGTGTACCACACGGGCAACAAACTATACCGCAACCTGAGGGTCTCGCGAACGATCGACTTGTATGGTTCGGCCAACAGGTACGGCTCTCGCCTCTTTGTATCGATGTGCGCGTGGGCACGGAAGAAAGGCGAGAACGCGCCAACGAAGTACCATCTCGTTAACATCTCGGGTTCAGGATTTCCGAAGAATCCTCCAACATCAGCTGTAATAACTTTGTCAGTTTTCCAACTCCAAACATGAAAAAATTACAAACCTCCAACGAAGCTCATTCCGGCGATACTGTTGGAGAGAACCATAGGGACACCGACAGCCATGTGTTCCCATGTACCCATGTTGTCGCCAGTCCACATGGCTCCATACCTCTGGGCACCAGCGTAGAAGGAACGGGTAAGGACAAAGGGGCGCTTGTACGGGGCCGTCCTCTCTTTAACGGCCTGAGACGTAATGTTCACGAAGAGCATGCCATTGATATTGTGAACATCCCGGTGTTCCCAGCCGCCGTAGTGAATGGAATCCTTCTCCATCGTAATTTCTGGTCCGTTGAAGATAGCTGGCTGCCGGAAAGTTGACACCGGTCTATGCAGAACGGAGCGAAGAGCAACCACGTACCTCGTTCATATCGTTCCAGATGTGTACACTTCCCGTGCTCTCGGTCCAACTCCACCCGCCATCTTGCCTTCCGTTGAATTTGTACAAGTTCTTGTACCATTCCCAGCTGTTTGGATTGAAGAAATCGATCCAAGCACTGCTTCCGCTCCAACACCACCCTTCAAACTCGCCTCCGTGCTTGTTCTTGACGAACAGGTCAAGCTCTTGTGCTTCCTTGTAAACAGGATAATCCTGGGTGCGTTTGATGTGTGGATCGACAATGACAACCATCTAGGACGAAGGGTCAGCCTCCACGACTCTTGGATCAAACCAATTCTTCTAACCTTGCGAGCGAGAGCCTCGACGTCGTTGAACATGTCGACTGGATCAGGGAAGTACTTCTTGTTCCAAATCATGTACTTATGGTCCTCGGAATACTCGATATCCAGCCAGAACACGTCAACGGGGATATCCTCTTCATCGAAGCGCTTCTGCACGCTCCTGACGTCGTCGCTACTGACATAGTTCCATCGGCACTGGTGGTAAGCCAAAGACCAGTGAGGAGGAAGTTGAACAGCTCCGGTCAGTTTCGCATATTGGCCGAAGACCTGGTCGGGCGTGGGTCCGGGAAGAAGGAAGACGTCAAGGATACCAGACTCGGAGATCCAGTGGGTTTCAGTCGACTTTTGAGTGGGGTGAGCGACGTCGATCCAGGTTTCGGAAGCGGCAGCGACGAAGACTGCAACGGTAGAATCTGCAGAGTGCGCGTGGATCAAGGGAATAGACCCATACAGCGACGTGGTGGAGGAAGCGATGTATTCGAAGACATCGTTGTTGTAAAGCCTGTATGGATCATCGAAGAATGAGCCTTCGCCTCTTGTAGTTGGAAGGTCGAGACGGGTAGCGTGTTGCGGGATACCATAGACATGACCGTGGTTGGGGAATTTAATGTCGAGGGAAAGAGACTCAGGGCCTGGACTTGTATGAGCTGGGGAACAAGATAGACGGAATAGCTGAGCGTACCCTTCGGTTTCGTATCGGTCCATGTTTTCCAGGTCTCTTGCCACAGGCCGTCCTCAGTAGCGCCCTCAAACCAGGCATTCGGAGGGAGCTGAACAACCTTCTGCGCCTCCTCACCTTCAACAGGGGGAACCTCTCCGTCCTTGGCCTCAACTTCTTGCACCTCCTTCTCCACTTTCTCCCTGAAATGCTCCATATGCAGTAACCCCTGGCCATTCAACACGACCTGGTCTTTACCGTTCCTCTTCATCCTCACTACCAACGGCTCAAACTCGACCGTGACCTCCACCTGATCTTTCCTCTCTCCATAAACGACCTTGACCTCCCTCTTTCCCACATTCCACCTCGAAGAAGACGACAGGACGGGTTCCTTGAGCAAAGCCCACGAGGCAGCCTCGTCGTACCTCTTCCTCAACCCCTCCTTCTCGTCCATCCTCACCCGAACCACGCCATCTTCATGAACCCTCACATCCAACTCGAACTGAATATCGGGGTACAGCGAGCTCCTCACCCGGCCGGTGAATCTCGACCCTCCATCCTCCAGCGCGATCGTAGCCGGGTCGAGGGAGTAAGGTGACTTCCACTTCTCGCCGGATTTTACATACTCCACCGCACGATCCGCCAACGCTCGCCCACGCCGACAGAACGCAGATTCGTTGCATTTCTTGAAGTCTTGTTCTTTTACAGCCACGACAGGCCACGTGGGAAGCACGAGCAGCAGCCAGGCTGCCACCACCCAAGACCGCATCCTCGTTGATTTATCGCAGACCTGGGGAGGGAGAAAAACGGAGGAGAGCACAGGCGACGATGAGCAGATGAGCAGGTTGGGTCACCCCCAGAATTTTAATAGCCGGAAGGGGCTACGTGGTACTTCATAGTATCGCCGGCGCACCGTGTATAAGCTTGGCGGAGTTGGCCGAATTTTTCCCACACTTGCTACGTTCCTCCGTGGCACCAGCCGGCGCACTGAACATGCCGGCCCTGCAAAGCCTCGGGCAACAAGATGCCGCTAGGCTATCTGAGATGATGAAAAAAGGTCGTGATATTTGTTGAGACAGAGACGGTAGACAGAAAATGCTAACTAAAGTCATAACCATGCCCCTTTTTACTGTGATGCACAAGGACTAGGGACGGGCGGGTGATAAATAAAATCAGAAGGGAGAACGGTTTCTGAAAGAATAGAAAAAGAGTTTGGGGAAGGAAAACAAGCTTTGGTTTCGAGATACGAAAGAGGACAGGGCGTTTTGACTAACTACATGCTGAAAGAGTTCGGATGGTAAAAAGAATTGCTTCGGAGATGGTTGTGGTGACCCTACGGAGAGCGGACAACAGAACCAAGAAATGCAAGATGGAGTCAAACGTGTTTGCTTCACGTGAAGAAAAAAACAAGGGTGGAAAAACACGAAACGTAAAACCAATACGACTATGCATGCGTCCAGTGCCGGACGGGAGGGGAAGCGAAAATGGTACCGAGTATCGTATACGGGAGAGAGCCAGACAAGCAAGAAGGTGAAATTGTGTATGTAATTCGTGCAATGGAGGTTGATTGGGGAGTGGGGGTGGTCATGAACATCAGGGGCAGTACAGGAAGTGAAGGTTTTCACCAAGAAGCGTGGCGGATCCCGCTTGTCCCAGTGATCATGTTCTTCCCGTTGAGGTAACCTCCAAACTGTTGCGGAGGATAGGGCCCAGGAAACGCGTTCGGGAAGGGTGCGGGTGGGATCATTCCCGCCCCAGGTAGTCCGTACGGATACGAAAACGGTGTGGGGAAGGGTGGCGACCTCTGCTGCATTTGCATGAACGCGGGGTGCGGTTGTTGGGGTGGCGGGGGAGGGAACTGGACTGCGAATGGACCTGGTGTAACTGGTCCACCGAACGATGAGACAGATCCCGCGGGTGAGGAGAACGCCGGCGTTGGCGGGGTCTGGGCAGGGAGAGGAACGTTCATCGAGAGGCTCGGCGCGCGCTTCGAGTTCTTCGAAGGTGGCCGGTTCGTAGTCGAGCGTGAGGGAGAGGTTGTGACAGGCGGTTGTCGATGGGCCGAGAGGTCTATTGATGATGAGTAGCCCAGATCGTCGGTCGAAACTGTTGAAATTGACTCTCGCCCACGACGGGATCGCTTCTTGTTACCTTTGACGACAGGTTCTACGGGACCAAAGGCATCTTCCGACGGGGAATCGTCGGCCACGGTGATAAAGTCTACTTCTGGTTTGCGAGGGTCATGTGCGGACTTCATCTTGTCGACAATCTGCCTTGTCTTTGACTTGCGGGCGTCAGTCTTGTCGGCGAGGAATGATGGGACTGACGGCCGTTTGGTCCGTGATTTACTCTCGCGATCGTCTTTCTTGGGGGCTGAGAGGATTGTTTGTCGAAGAGTGGGGAAGTTTATGATATCGAGCACCGGGGGGGAAGGTGATGGAGACGGGGACATGGGTGATGGTGAGTGGTACTTTGCAGGAGTTGGTACGAATGAGGAGGCAGTGGCACTCAATGTCTTCAAAGAGCACGCCGACACAGGAGAGGAGCTGTGATGTCTCGCTCTGGGTGTGACGGGTAGGGGATCTGAATCTGCGGACAACTCGGAGTCGGTTAGATCAGCACCCTCGAGAGAACGGATGAGGTCATCGAGAGTGGAGGAATTGTCCAGACACGAATCCCAGTAGGGGGAAAGGTGTTTGAGACGTTCTTCGCTATGGTCCGGCGAGAAATCGAAATCTTGAAGGTAGAGTTCTTCGGGCAGACGTTTGAATGATTCTTTGAAGAGGTTTCGGAGGTTCTCCTCCCACTGTTCTTGGTACTCCTCTGAAGGAGCGTCGCCCAATATATAGTGTTCGTCATTGGGGACCCAGCCAAGATGAAAGAGGCGGAGGAAACGTTCAATCATGTCAAACCCCGAGCTCGACTCGTAGGACCGTAGCACTTCCTCTACCACTCTGACCCCAACCAAATCACGGCTGAGGTCGTCCGTCATCGGAGCGGTGATATTTGAGTGCCAACTGGGAGGATATCTTGATAGGCGGGCTCTCAGTAGCTGACTGGCTCTTGAAAGACGGAGGAGAGTCGTCTTCTTGGAGGGACGGCGGGAGGCACTGCCTTGGGAAGGGGGATAGGTCCAAGAAACGCTGTTAAAGAAGGTTCTCCACCATTCACTCTCTATTATCTTCCACTGGTCTGCTTTGTGCCCATGTGGACGATTGAATTCTGAGGCCATTGACGATGTGAAAGGAGGGCCTTGTTTCTGGGACGGAGTGGATCTTTACGGGAAGGATCCAGGAGGAACAGGGTGGTGGTAGGCGGTAAGGAGTGGGGTGGGAAAGGGAAACGGAGTGGATTATCGACTTTTCAATCTAGGGGGAAGCGTTCAGTTGGGGACACATCAGAAAGAGAGGATATGTGGAACTACGGCAAGACGCCGGAGGACGGTGTAGAGACTCACAATCAACCAAGAGGATTTGCTCTCGCCTTTGTGACCTTTCTTGCGCCGGTCGGTCGGTCGGTCGGTCAGTCGTCGTCGTCGCTGGCGAGGGCGGTATGCTCGGGGGTGGGTGAGCGGTGCAGACGTGAAATTGTTATTTGGTCACCTCAGCGACCGAGGGCCGCGTCGATTGCCCGTTTCGGTCAAGGTGTTCGAGGTCACTGACCACGACGTGGGCTTCTGCCCACATTTTATTTTATTTATGCAGAATAATCTGCTCTACGTGTCTTTAAGATTTCCTGATTTTTTCTACGTGCAGCTGTGTGGCCGCGATTGGGTGAATTCGTGATGCGAGTGGGAAGGCCTCAAGGCGGTCCGACGTCGGATTAGGGAGGTCATCTGACGCTTGCTGGCCGGCCAGCGGGAAAACGACATTCCTCTTTTTTTTCTTGCAGTTCACTTGCTCCAACAGTCGTCGCAACGAGACCAACGTGGGACCGAAACGTGCCACAGCTGGCCGCAGCCATCACCCCTAAGATGGGCGAAATGGGATCGTGCGAACCATTGCGGTCCAGACCGGGTACAGGAGGTATTAGGATCTCGCTGGAGCACTCAGACCTGTGCCAGCAATGGGCGCAAACTACGACGATATCATAAAAAACCTCACCGTTTCCTCCTCTTCCCCATGGTCGGATGCTTATGAAACGGTAGGTGGAAACCTCGAAATCTACGCGTGTTTGATTGACAAGAGGCGTTGCAGATCCTCCTCGAACCCTACACACACATAACATCCACTCCAGGCAAGGAGATTCGAACCCAGCTCACCGAGGCCTTCAACCTCTGGTTGAACGTCCCTCGGGAAAAACTCCAGAGGATTAATCAAATCGTAACGATGCTCCACAGCGCCAGCTTGTTGTGAGTCAATTTCGCGATTGCCTCTGCCGAACACAGGTATCAAACCTCAGCGCGCAGGGTGGACGACATCCAGGACGACGCTAAACTTCGTCGAGGCGCACCAGGTAGGCTTATCTCTCGCACCATCCCTGGGCCGTGGTAGACCCGACCTCCTTATCCCTTGACCGTAGTTGCCCACACGATCTACGGGGTCCCACAGACGATCAATTCAGCGAATTATGTCTACTTCCTTGCGATGAACGAATTATTCCAGCTAGACCCAGGTTCGTTCCATCTCACGGTCTCGGCCTTGGCCGTCAACGTTGAGGGTTCATAGAACGCCATCACACCGATCGCTCCCTGCAGCAGCTTGTCACAGGCATGCTTTCACTGATCTCCGTCCCGCCGATCAGCCAACTAACTCTATTATCACCTAGATGAACTTTTGAATTTGCATCGTGGCCAAGGCCTTGAGCTCTATTGGAGAGATTCTTTGGTATGCCCCACTGAAGAGGAATACGTCTCTATGGTCAACAACAGTGAGTTGTATATCTGGACGTCTCGACTCCTGCTCACCCGGAGTTCTAGAGACCGGTGGCCTTTTCAGGATAGGGATCAAACTTATGATGGCCTGTGGCACAACAAACACTGACGTGTACGACCCGATTCTCCTTTGGACCGAAAACCGCTGACTATAGGTCCCGCAGCGATTATATCCCGTTGGTCAACCTTCTTGGAGTTTATTTCCAGATTCGCGACGACTACATGAATCTTCAGAGTACAGAGGTAGATTCACACCAGCTTGTCATCAGCTCGATTGTTTTCCCAACATTCTCTTGCCTTAGTATGCACACAACAAAGGCTTCGCGGAAGACTTGACCGAGGGAAAGTTCTCTTTCCCCGTCGTTCACGGCGTTAGAGCCAACCCCTCGAATCGACAAGTCCTCAGTAAGTCTCCACCGAACATCTCCGCCCACTTTAGTCATCACTCACCTTGCATCCAGACATACTACAGAAACGTCCTACGACACCAACGCTGAAAAAGCATGCAATTAACTATCTTGCCAGCTCAACCCACTCCTTTACGTACACCTTGTCAGTCATGGACACGTTTAGGAACAAGGTGATTGGTGAGATTAAACGGTTGGGTGGAAATCCAAGGTTGGATGCAATCGTCGAGTTATTATCAAATGGGATTCCGCATTAGGTATCTTGTACGGTGAGCCTTTTGGACTTCACATGCTCCCGAGGTCTGCTGACCCGGCAGATTCACAGAATGTGGATATCAATAACTAATGCACGTGTTCTTGCAATCTTTCTCGTGGCGCGTTACAGCTTCTTTCCGGCCCCCCGCCCCGTTATCACCTGTGTTGGGAGCGATCTCATCGGAGCACCTGCCCAACTTCACGGATCGAACGCTCGGGCGTTTAAGGATCATTAGCGCCTCTGAGTATTTTCCTCTGCCTCCACCACCATACACGTGTCTCGATTTCTGAGACCCGTGATCCGGATGCGACCCCGAGCGTCCGCGACTGTGTCTCTCCGAGTCCTTCGCGGCCTCATTCCATCACTCATCAGACCCCACCCAACGAGATTCAATTCCTGCCGCTAGTCCACTAGTAGGAATGTGGTTGATCTCCTGGGTGCATTCTTGGGCTGCACGGACTGCTTCCCCGCGCTTCAATCTCACTCCTTTAAACCTTCTGTTGTGATATGCTCG
>Ga0307515_10025608_pt1 | contig 10198 bp, 5 predicted proteins | sample 17_EM_MG_FD_194513 | JGI IMG/M metagenome (GOLD analysis project Ga0307515, IMG submission 194513) | Populus trichocarpa ectomycorrhiza microbial communities from riparian zone in the Pacific Northwest, United States - 17_EM | ecosystem: Host-associated > Plants > Roots > Unclassified | place...
ATTTGAGATATTGAAATATGCTTGAGTTTTTTTGAAGTCCAAATAATGGGACGAATATTGTGATTGATGTTACAGGTTGAGAAATGATTGAGTCGATAACTTGGTATCTAAAGAATACAAAGGAAACACTGCCGAAATTTCAGGAAAATTGTATATATATATTAAAAAAAAAAAAAATTGTAGCTACGAATATATATCGTATATTTTGAGTTTATAATTTGAGACTATTACAAAACTTAACACAAATAGCAATTAAAATAATAAGGAACAAAATTAAAACAAATACAAACTAATGGACAAAACTAAATTTTGTAAGGTTAGATGCGAATACCGATGTCAAGAGAGAAAAAAGAGAGGGAGAAAAAAAAACATGCCATGCCCTAACCACCGCAAATTGAATATTTCAGGAGGCATGAAGGTTGACTATTTTTTGATGTCGGAAGCTGTTGTACTCGCCGCTCAAAAGGCGCAGACAGCATCCACCTACTAGCACCTGTGTAGCACACGTCAACTACTTTATATTTTTAATAATATTTATTAATTGTTAGAAGATTATTTTGCCCTTCATTCGAACATGTTTAGTTATTTTTTCTTTTAAAGACAGTTTATTCTTGTAACTGTTTAGAAAAAAATTTGAAAAAACCATAAAGCTAGCCAGACATTTTTTTTATTCTAATGGTTAATTATTAATTCTATTGTGCAGCAAAAATATAAAGAGGTCGGTCTACCTCTTTCAATTTGAAAATGCCAATTGCATATCGTGAAATTACAGTTTTGCCCTTCATTTAGCTCTCACTTGGCTTGCATTGTGGAGGAAAAAAAACATGAATTAATCGTAGCAATCCACATTAAACGCGGTCTTGATCCAGAATGTTTCACTGATTACCTTTTAACTTCATCTTTTTTTCATTTTTTTTTATAATATAGCATTGTTGTCTCAATTGTTTACTACAATCGGTTTCAAGTCTCTCATGAGAACACAAAGGTAAAATTAAGAAAAACTAAAATTTGGAAGAAAAAGAGAGTAAAAAATAAAAAAATGTTGGCACTTTATTACACTAAAGACTCATTCCAACAGACATGGTCTTTTTTCATAATTCGCTAACCATAATGCTTTTTTCAAGGTCACCAATGGGAGGGACGTTTAATTGGTAAGAAACGACCAGAACATGAAAGTTCAACATTGTACACGCCTAACTAGTAACTTTTGTCACTTTTGCCAGGGCTAGCTAACCTATCATCCCAATTCTACACGCCTAACTAGTAACTATTAAATAAGTAGCATCTTTTCTTAATCACACCACATTTTAATTAACGTCAACATGGAATTTCATTGCATGACAATTAATTAACTGAAAGGAAATAAAAAGGTTTTTATTAAACAAAACAAAAATATCTCTTGAAGTAAGACTGCATTTAGTCAATAAGATTCGGTGACAATTTCTGCAGAATCTCTCTTTCCTAGGAGAGTTCACACTTTCATTTGCTTTCACATGCAAGAAAACTTGATTACTTATAGCACAATGTGAAATATTTTGAATTCTGTAACACAATCTATAATCTTTTTTTATATATATAGACACACCAGTATTAGCTTAAATTATGTATTCACCTTCGAATCAAGCCATGTGACAGACATGGGATAGTTGCCCAAATTAATTATATATAGACCTTCGGCAAGAACTTAAAATCTTCAACTCGATATTCTAGAATACTGCAAAAAAAATAATCCGATTTCATCTCCATTTGTTATAGTTCAACCTCTTACTCTCGTAATTAATAGAATACCTTGAATTTCAATGCCTCCATATATTCAATTAAACGAGCTGAATCTCCCGTTGACCAGTATTTATTTGCAGAAACCTGCTGCAAGTTATTGACTTTTGTTGAAACCCATCCTTTTAAATTAATATACTAGTCTCTCCTTCTGAAACAAATCGTTGGAAAATCTAGGAAGCTCGTGCCTCTTTCATTTTTTAGGTGGGATTTGGCCAACGGTGAAAAGTTGCCACGAGGTCACTGTACCTGATTAATTAACGGTTCAAAGTAAACTCAAAGGAAAATTAGGTCACCACAAGGCAACTTGTTGAAAATGGAGATATGGTTAGGTCTGCAGGTTATTATAATAATATAATGGGGTGGCATCATCTTTAGTGGAATCACCAAATTAATACCTAAAATAATATTTGATATATAAAGAACAAATGAGTGAAAAAGTACATAGAAGCGATAAAAACCTATCAGTATATCCTCAAATGAGTGATAAAATACATAGAAGCAATATGACAGAACACTAGAAAATTATTGCTACAGGATGGGCTAAAAGCAATACATCAAACTAATGGCAATGGACACGAACATCAAAGCAAAGGTAGCAACAAGACTTGAGGCGGCTGAGGGTGGTGGCGGCGGCGGTGAAGAAGATGGAGTTTCAGGTGATGTCCCTGGTGAGGGGGTGTTGCCTGCAGCTACGGTAATGGCTAATTTTTGTCCCGCGGAGCAGTGGCCAGCAATTGTGCAAAGAAAGTAGCTATCTCCCGTAACATTGATTGTTGCTGGTCCAGTTGTCAAAACATTGTTTGGACTGCCTGTGTTGCAATTATCATAATCACTCTTTGAGACAGTGGCCACATCGTGTGCACCTGTAGTGAATGTGAATGCTGCCAAAGCAATAGTTTTGCCAATTAAATTTAAGCAACCCAAAGAGAGAAAATTAGAGTATTGAAGTATCCTTGATTTAGTTTTAATATCGAGATTACGTTTTTCTTCATACCAATTTTAATAAGTATAATATATCTATCGGAGCAGTGACCAAAAAAGATTTTCTTAAGGAAATTATATGTTCAAAAATATCATGTTATGCTAGTTCACCTGCTAATTAACATATAATTCTTGGATTTAATCTTCAAAGATCAAAGCAGGATTTAACAGAAAGTATTAGAGACAAAGAATTGAGCATAAATATCGGTGTTTTGTATGTGTAAGCCAACTTACTTAAAGTGTCACCAAGAGCGAAGGTTTTGCCTGAAGCCCAGTCAGAGTAGAAAGAGGTGCTAGTAGGTCTAGTCCAACCGGTGCCGTCTCCAACCTGATAAACTGCTGCCTCTGAGCCACGCAACAATAGTGATACTGCTCCTAAAACTACAAAAACAATGAGACTTCTCATGTTGGTTAGTCTAGTGTGTGTGTTCTCAAAGGTAAAGTCACCCCTTCTCTAATGATCTTTCTCTGTGTGTGAGGTTCTCTATTTAATCTTCTTATCTATAAATAGAGGGAGTTGGAGTATTGTCTTTAGAGAAAGTTGGTCCTTTGGCCAATGGATTGGTGCCATTTGAAGGGAGAAACTCTTGCAAAATATTGATATATAAAATGGGGGTAGGTGTTGAATGGCATCATCATCAAGAAGTAAAACCGTGATAAATGACTTGATATGATACCATATACCAAACTAATAAATGGGTGTTTTCAGTAAAATGACTTGCATGTACTTGAAAGTTGTTCAGGTGTAATTTTTGTATTTACACTTAGATTACTTTTTTTTTATTATCTAGTTGGTTTTTGAACAATTTTGCAATTTAATAGATATAAATATTATTAAAAAACTAGCTAATATATGCATGGACAACATGGACAACACGTGAGAAGCTGTTCGAGGACCAAACACCGCCTTCTACAATGTCGTTTGAATTGGCATGGATAATCGTTTTATTCAATTCATTTTTGCTAGTAATTTTTTTTATCTTTTACTGACACGAATAATCGTTTGATTAAATAAAAAATATATTCAAAAAAATATTAAACATGATTGAGTGCATGACCCGTGTTACGAGATTAAACATCTTAATCTTAGTTATCTCTTGATTAAATATCAATTTAATTAATTAGATGCCTAGGTATTTCTATTTATGATTGAGAATTTTTTATCTAAAAATATATTAAAAAAATCTGTATATTTATTTTTTTACTGTAAAAAATTATTCTGCAAATGTTAAATAGCTGGTAGAAAACTATATGATGTGCCTGCATGTATATTGTTGAGAAACTACACTGGCTTTGGCACGTATTTCCATCTTGGCAACAAAAGAAGAAGAAAAGGGATAAAATGTAGTAGTTGGTAAAGTCATGTGCTCTTGCATTTGTCAGGAATGTCAGCTGTCGCTATGAAATGTTTTCTTGTAATGAAAACGCGTGGATGATATTTGCATATACTGGGTCAAGTGGAAGTATGGTTAATTTATTTGTTTTTATTCATATGTTATTATTTTGAATTTGAATCTATTAAGAATATGAAAAAGACTTTTTTATATATATTAAAAAATAGTTTATTTTTGAAAAAATATTTTTTTTAAAAGCAAACAAGCATCCAAACGGCGTGTAAGATTACTTATGTATGGATGACCTGATAGAAGCCCAAAATGATGTCACCCCAAAGAGAGAAAAATCCAAAGGGATGGGAAGAAAATGACGCCGACAAAGTTCAAACACGACGACGTTTCTCTCAAGCAGAAAACACTTATAGAGCAAAACTTCAACGGACATCATCACTTGGGCACATTTTCCAATATTATGTACATAGTTTCTTGGTAATACAAGTCTACTTACTATAGGGTAGCTAATGACTCTGTGACCCTCGTGTAAAACAAGCCTTCTCCAGATTTACTTTGACTTGGTAAACAACTTATTTTGGTTACCTTAGGGTTTATAAGAAGATTAAGAGAAATATTTTTGAAATACAAAAACAAAAGAGATTATAAAAAAATCATTATCAATCCTCTCACGTGTTCTTATTTATTTCTAGCTCGATAAATTATTTTCGTTCTTAGAAAACATGATACAAGGCTTGATCTCTGTAACTCCAATTACATGGTTAACTATTTAGATGGTGGTCCAGTGGTAAGAGTTTGAGACCAAGAAGTTTGCTCCCTCTGTGGTCTCAGATTCGAGCCATTTGGTTGCTCATATAATGGCCACTAGAGACTTATATGGTTGTTAACTTCAAGGCCCGTGAGATTAGTTGAGGTGCGCGCAAGCTGACCCGAACTTTCACGTTAAACTAAAAAAAATATAAAAAGTCAATGCTGGCCGGCTATTAAAGCCTGAAAAATGAAATTAAGTCCTTTGCTTTTCGAAGGAAGGTCGATTTGTATAGCCTGTTGTCCAAGTCACATCTTTGTAAAACGCCATAATATTTGGCCTGGTCTAATTGTAGGTGTATCATTTGTTTTGGAGTATGATACCGAAGATAATTTAAAATATTTTTTTTATTTAGAAATATATTAAAATAATTTTTTTTATTTTTTAAAAATTATTTTTGACATTAACATATTAAAATAATTTAAAAACATAATAAAATATTATTTTAAATAAAAAAATTAATAAAACACGGTGGTTTACACAACGTTACGAATACCACCTTCAGCAACCAAGGATTCACGTCCTTAAAGGTCCTTTTTAGCTGGAGAAATATCCCACGCAACAAGGACTACAACTCTATGGGCCCAGTACTTAGCGTTCCCCCTCAGACACTGATGTATGCTAATTTGTTTGGAAGATTTGATAGCCATCAGGGAAGAGTTTGCTAAATCTACTATAGATAGATCGATGCATTTCGTGTGGTTCTCCATTTTACAGAACAAAAGTCAAACTCCAGAAATCTCAGTCCAGGCATTGAGGAGGATACCAGTGAATGAAGATTAGATTTTCAAACTATGCCCCAATCATATGAATCCACACAAGGATTCATGCCTGCTCGTCAGATGCATGACATAGAGAGGTTTTTTAACTTTAAATGCGGTCATAATACACTTACAAAAACACCTCTCCATGATGAGCTTTTGATCCCTCTGCTAGAGCAGCAGCAGATTCTGAAAGAAACTTGGCATGAGACGGATGATTTTAATGAAGCTAGTCCGAGACATGATCACAATCTTTTTCCGTAAATACAACGGTTGGATAGGGAAAACTGTAAAAGATAAAAACAAAAGGTTCTGTTTGATAGGAGCTGAAATACATTTGCTGAAATAGATAAAAATCACAATTCCTGGGAAATATATCATGCAAGTTAGAAAATCAATGTTTGTATTTTATTTTTATTTTTTGTGCTCCGGGTGGCATTAATGATATCGGACCATATTGGCAGATATATCTATAGGATCTGATATGATCCTTCTTCCTTTTCTGTCATGATTCTTCTTCCATTTATGAGTTGATTCCAGCATTATTCTTAAGAGAAATATCAGGGATGTAACTATAATCATTCTTGTAATCAATACACTTCGTATATATATATGTGATGGAATGTAATACAGAAAACATGAATTATAATACCATCTTTCTCTGTTATTCTTTCTAAGTCTTCTTTTCTTCATGGTATCAGAGCTGGCTCTTACTTATCAGTCTCATATAGTAATTGTTTAGATGGCCTCACGTGGAATGGAGAATATGGAAAGTTCTATTGCTCCTTCTTCATTCAACCAACGTTTGTATTCTGATTTGAATCTTCCTGATATGAATTCAAATTAACGTCTGTGTTCTGTTCAATTGAATGAGTTCAATTATCTTCCTTGGTCAAGGGCTGTGTCATTAGCGCTTGGTGGAAGATCAAGAATCGAATTTATTGACAAAAGTAATGCTGCTCCTGATGTCAACTCTCCCCAGTATAAATCATGGTTTGCTAACGATCAAATGGTTCAGTCATGGCTACTCAACATTATGGAACCACACATCGCTGAAATCTTCAGCTATTCTGAATCTGCTGCAGATTTATAGGATGCAATCAAAGAGATGTGTGGAAATCGGAATAATGCTGCCCGTGTGTTTCAGCTCAAGAAAGATATTTCATGCTTGCACCAGGAAGGAAAATCATTTGTCCAATACCTTAGGAATATGAAAAACATGTGGAATGAATTGGCAATCTATCGACCTCACACCATAGATGTTGCAACCTTACTGAACGAGCTGAAGAAGATAAAATCTTCCAACTTTTGGCTAATTTATCTCATGACTATGAAGATCTTCGTAGCCGTATACTCATGAACTCTGAATTACCATCTTTTGCAAATGTGTGCGCGACTATTCAACGGGAGGAAACTAGAAGAAAGGTTATGAACTTGAGCAGCAAATCAGATTTCTCTGAAGCCCGAGCTTTTGTATCCCATCAGAGACATTATGAAGAGAAAGGGTACAAGAGTAGAAGATCTGATTTGAAATGTAACCATTGCAACAATCTTGGACACTCAGTTGAACGATGTTGGGATCTTCATCCTGAACTAAAACCAAAGTTTTCAAGAGACAGCAAGGGAGGACATAAGCCTTTTCAACCATCAAGGTATAAAGCCAACTCTGTGACCAACCAGTCTGCAAATGGATTATCAACATTTACTTCTAGTCCAGTCGACCTCATCAACGAATTTGCATCCTATCTTCATGCAAAGCAGAGTGCAAAACAGAGTGGAGGTGATTTAGAGGAGAACAAAGATTCATCAGCACTGATTAGTCAGTTTGCAGGATTTCTAGCTACAAATAAAAATGTCTCAGCTCCGAATATTCCAGGTATTTTGAATGCCTTTTCTTCTACTCTTATTGTAAGTAATGTGCATGATTTTTGGATCATAGATTCAGGTGCCACTGATCACATAACCAACAAATGTAATCAATTGCTTGACTTTAACAATTTTTCTCCACCATCTCAAATATCCGTTGTCAATGGTAAATATGCACCAGTTTTTAGGGAAGGAAAGATTAAATTACTCTCTCAAACAATTGCATCTCCAGCCTTGTATGTTCCCTCCTTCCCGTTTAAACTACTCTCTGTTGGAAGAATTACAACATCACTAAATTGTCGTGTTGTTTTCTCTCCTTACAATGTTGTCTTTCAGGATCTAGTCACCAGGAAGACGATTGGTGAAGGATTCCTCTTCCAAGGTCTCTATTACTTTTCTAAAGATTTTTGCATACCCAAGAGTTTTCAAGTCACTGGTTGTTTAGCTTCAGAGCCACAGTTATGGCATCAGCGTTTGGCACATCCTTCAGAGCCAATTTTGGCAAAACTGTTTCCAAATTTGAACAGCAAATCAATAAACTGTGATGTTTGCCCTTTGTCAAAATCTACTCGTTTACCATTTCCTTCTTCCACATCTTATTCAGTTAAACCGTTTGATTTAGTTCATTCCGATGTTTGGGGACCTGTCATTGAGTCTTTTGATGGTTATAAATACTTCGTTACATTTGTTGATGATTTCTCTTGTTTTACTTGGCTATATTTGTTAAAAGCAAAAAGTGAAGTTGCCACTGTATTTCAAGATTTCCATCATTTGGTTCATACTCAATTCTCATCCAAAATCAAAATTCTACGATCAGATAATGGCTCTGAATATATGTCTAATATCATGATACAATACTTGAGCATGCATGGCATTATTCACCAAACTAGTTGTGTCCATACTCCACAACAAAACGAGATAGCAGAGCGAAAGAACCGAGACTTACTAGAGAAAACGAGATCACTGATGTTTCAAATGCATGTTCCCAAAATATTTTGGTCTCAAGGGGTACTCACAGCTGCCTACCTTGTAAACAGATTGCCCAGTAAAAATCTAATGTTTAATTCTCTAGCTGATTTATTGACAGGGAAGAAGCCATCTCTATCGCATCTTAAAGTCTTTGGTTGTTCTTGTTATGTGCATATTCCATCCTCTCAGCGTGACAAATTGGATTACAGAGCAGTCAAATGTATGTTCTTAGGCTATTCTCCATCACAGAAGGGATATAAGTGTTACAATCACACCACTCATAAGCTTGTTGTTACCAGGGATGTTCGGTTTGATGAACACACATCTTATTATTCCTCTTCCAGTGAGATCATCAATCAGGGGGAGTCTTCATCAGCTTTATTTCCATTGCCAACTCCAGTAGTCGAGGCATATTGCCCAGAACAATCTTACTGTAATGCAGGAATGGACATCCATACTGATCCTATTCCAGCCACAACAGAGGGGGCTGATCTGCAAATTGAACATCAGGAGCACATTCGTTCCTCCTCCAGGCGTAATCCTATTCGTAACCGTAGACCATCATCCAGGCTTCATGATTATGTGACGTATACAGTGAAGCATCCTGTAACCAATGCTCTAGCATATCATAGATTGTCTTCATCTTATGGAGCTTATCTTAGCATTATTGCCAAAGCAACAGAACCATGCAGTTTTCATGAAGCCTGTCATCAAACAGTTTGGCAGAAGGCTATGCACGAGGAGCTTCAAGCTTTGGATGCCAATCACACTTGGAGTATTGTATCACTTTCAAAGAATAAAAAGGTTGTTGGAAGTCGTTGGGTATACAAGATCAAATTCAAGACAGATGGTTCCATTGAAAGACATAAAGCAAGATTAGTCGCTCAAGGCTTCACTCAAACATATGGCATAGACTACAAGGAAATTTTTGCACCAGTTGCAAAAATGAACACCATTCGCACTTTGCTCTCAGTTGCTATAAATCATGGCTGGTTTTTATCTCAAATGGACGTCAAGAATGCCTTTTTACACGGCGACCTCCAAGAAGAAGTGTATATGAAGTTACCACCCGGCCATCCTCAGAGTAATGATCCACAGCTGGTCTGCAAATTACATAAATCTATCTATGGCTTGAAACAATCTCCCCGTGCTTGGTATGCTAAGTTGAGCACTGTACTTACTGAACTTGGGTTCACCAGAACCACTCACTATTTGTTCGTACTAAGCCTTATAAAAGGTTAGTGGTTTTAATTTATGTTGATGATCTTATTGTTACCGGTAATAATCATGCAGTTATTACCACTCTTAAGAGTATTCTTCATCAGCGATTTGCTATTAAAGACCTTGGCGTTCTTAAATATTTTCTTGGCATAAAGATGGCTACTTCTCACAAAGGATTGTTTTTGAATCAACGCAAATATGTGCTGGACTTGTTACGTGAAGCTGATATGCTTGATTGCAAACCTGTAAAAACACCTCTGGATAGCAAACTTCAGCTGACTTTGGATGGGGACTCTTTTGATCAACCTTAGCTTTATCAAAAATTGGTGGGCAAGCTTATCTATCTTACCATCACACGGCCTGATCTAAGTCATTCGGTTAGTATTGTCAGTCAATTCATGCACTCACCTACTGCAGCCCATATGATGATCGTCAAACGGATTCTTTGATATCTCAAGCGCACTATT
>Ga0307515_10025611_pt1 | contig 10198 bp, 8 predicted proteins | sample 17_EM_MG_FD_194513 | JGI IMG/M metagenome (GOLD analysis project Ga0307515, IMG submission 194513) | Populus trichocarpa ectomycorrhiza microbial communities from riparian zone in the Pacific Northwest, United States - 17_EM | ecosystem: Host-associated > Plants > Roots > Unclassified | place...
TATTGGGACGCTTTACCGACGGATAATTAAATATTAATATTTTTTAATTATTCCGTCGGTAATTCCATCGGTAATATTTAATTTAAATTTTCAATTTCATAAAATTTTTTCAGAAACCGCCAAAAAATTATCGACGATTTTTCAATCCGTCGGTGATTCCGTCTGTAATATTTAAATGAAAATTTTAAATTAATTGAATTTTTTCAGAAAACCGCCAAATAACACCGATGACTTTTCAATCCGTCGGTGATTTACTCTCTGGAAAATACCGACGGAATTTTCCGTCGGTGATTCCCCTTGTAATTAACATGATGAACAGTGTTCACAATTTACCAACAAATTTACCGACGGAATCACCGACGGAATTTGTTCCGTCGGTAATTCCGTTGGTAAAAATGACACGTCATCATTTTTTTTGCTTTGTTTTAATTTTTTTTTCCCACGGTAATTCATCAAAAGGAAGAGAGATTAGGGAATTGATTCACATCCCAACTTCACAATGGACAGCAGCAACACATTCTTGAAACAAGGCTATCATGAACGGGTATATATGCTTATAAAATTGTCATTATTTCTACCAGTTGCAATTATTATAGTGGAGAGAGTTTTTACTGCTATGCATATTGTCAAGAGTAGATTGTGAAATAGGATGATAGATAAGTGGATGAATGATAGTTTGGTTGTATATATTAAAAAAGATATCTTCGAAAAGATTCACAATGAAGTAGTTTCAAAATATAAAAACTCGAAGATAACAATTATAAAGTAAGTTTTTTCATTTTAAAAGTATTTTTAAATTAATTTTGCTTTATATAAGTTAGTATATTTGTTTTGAATTGATTTCTAATATATGTCTACATAATATAGTATTTATTAATAATTTGTTAGTATTTATTAATAATTTGTCTTTTAATTTAAAAAACTCTAGCTCCGCCACTGAAGTTGAGCCAATATCCCACCACAAAACTCCTGTTTACCACATCGATTCATTCTAAGATACCTCAGGTTGGATAGAGATTCGAGGCATCTTTTGAAGTGCACAAGTATAAGAGAGATCTAACCTTTTCAATGCCCTGAGCTTTTTTAATGATGGTAAACGCCTCAAGTTCAAACACCATGTGAGCAACAATGCAGTGAGACTCTCACCAAACCAGAAAAAGAATCAATAAGATTGACAGATTTAGACACCTTGGTGAATGGCTGGAGGGAATTTCTTTAATTTGGTTTTATAATAAAGAACCTCTCACAAGATTTTTCTTTAATTTCTTTAACAATGCCTTGAGAGTTCTCTTGCATCATATGGCCATCGTCAATTGTTGCTTGCCTGCTCCTCATTCCTTCCATTATTCCCTCCTTCCTTTCAATCACATGATCTTCAGGAAATAATTCACAACATAAACTTCTTCCTTCCAATCACATCTGGACCGTCGAAAATTCTTGCTCATAATCATCAATCTGTGTTTAAAGTGTTACAGCTGATATAGTTACGATTAGTGCAGGTTCAATAATTAGTTGGCAGATGCATGGACATGTTTTAGGAATTTGTTAGAGTCAGTTGTAGTTAGTTAACAATAGAATAAATCGTGTAATGCATGTTGGGGAAGTATATAGTTGCTAGCAGGAAATAACAGAATCGGATGCCAGGCACAAGACTGGCACCGAAAAAGGAGGCGCACCTGGGCACAAAAAGGCATAAGGCTCGCACTTGGGCTAAGAAAAGGCACTAGGCCCGTGACCTGAAACCTTAGGTCCAAGCATATATGTGGACCCATCTAGAATTAGGCTTTTGGCCCACGCAGTGTGAGTCCATTTTTTATTTTATTTTTTAAAAATAAGCTTACGCCACTTGCTTAAACCGAATACTTCGAGCTTTTTTTTTTTAATACCCCCACATGAGGTTTGTGGGAATTTGATGCCCTTGAAATTTTTACTAACACAACATGTTTTCATTTGGGTTAAACTCTTCTTATATTCTTGGGTTTGTAAATATATAAAATTTATAGGTTATAAATATTTCATAAATTAATTTATAGAAAAAGTTCATATTTTTTTTATTTTTTTTTATATATATTTTTAAATCATCTCTTTTTAAAATATTATGGTGCTATCTTTTTCTCCAAAATAAATACTTAAAAATATCTAAAAATCTTTTTAATTATCAAAACAAGATTTCTTACTTAACCTCCCACGTTAAGCTACCTGTCATTTTAATTTTTCATATCAAACTACCACTAAAATAAGTGAATGCATTAAATTACAATAACTAAATAATTAAACAACAATCCATCCATAAAAAAACCCAATTTATAATTACTTGAATTTTTAAACCTCATCAAAAAATACCTCTCAGAAGCTCGAAGTCTTCATCAGGGAAGCTGGTCAGCCAAAGTTCAGGCTCTCCAACGAAAAGAGCATCTCCTTCTTGTGCCATCACTTCATCATTGTTTTGTTCTTGGACAGAAGCTAAAATTGTATTGGTGACCTCGTTACTGCTTGAGCCTGCTACGATTTTAAGTTTTTTTTCTGGAGTGTCATCCATTGCTGCACGCACTACATTTTGAACTTCTTCAGGAATTGAATAAGAATTAATGGAAGTTACATTAATTGGAAAAAGAAAGGTTAAAAAAGAAAAATAATTATAAAAAGGTCAATATAGTGCGAAGTCCATAAGACATGGATTATAAAAACTGAGAAAGATCAATTGATTTATTTTTGGAAACTATTGATGATACTTGTCCTTTACTTAAAAAGATTCAAGAAATAGTTGCAGGAGAAAAACAGAAACACCAACAAGGCGAAGAAGATGAAGTAAAAATACTTTACCTGGATTCAAGATGTCCTGCGAGAGCTGCCTTGCCTGAGCAGTAATCAGAAAGAAAAAAAAGAGCAGAAAGCACAGGCAAGAGAAGAGTATATGGTTTTAAGAAATAAATTACTGGGAACAGAGAATGGTATAATGAGATGAGATGTGGAAGAGATTGTTACAGTAATAGCACACAGAGAAGAAAGGTTCAAGAAAAAACTATAATGAAGTTGAAGCAGAATCTCTGTTTGATTTTTTCTTTTTTGTGTTTTTGGTACATTGGTCAACAATAGCTTGGAAGACTTTTTAGGCTACTCTTCTACTTCAAATATTAATAATTCTATTCTAAGTTCCAATGCCGCAAGGAAGTTACCGTCTTGCATGCATTTTATTTCTGATTTATTTCTGATTATTTTAAAATTTCATCACCTCATGATGATAGAATATAATACACACTCCTTTCCTATCATATAGTGCTCCCACTTCTTAAGAGTCTCAAAATCTTGGAACGCTTTCATCTATCAAATTATTTGATATTTAGGATCTGTTCTACATTTGTATTTGTAAAGGGATCAAGGGCAAACCAGTTTTGATCGCTGCACAAGGAAATCGCGGCATGTCCTTTATGGCCTAAATATCCGAGAAGAAATCACATTTTGTTCTGCCAAATCTTTCGTTGCTTTAGAATCTACTATGAGCCAATAGGTTGGGATTTGTTTTGCCTGTATGCAAATTTTTATTGGCTTTTGTCTTCCTAAGGTTTTCATTTTAGAAAAATCTTGATATACAGTGTTGCTATTCAATTTTTGATCTATATTTTTGATAAATTTTCAGAAAAAATAAAATAAAAAAGACAAAAAACAATAAAAATCCCAAAATTTGTATTTTTGATATATTTAATCATTTTTAATATTTTCAACGTCATCTCAGAAGAATTTAAATTTTCAAAGGTATTTGAAACGCGTTTAACTGTTAACACGTTAATTTTATAATCACTGATTTTTCTTGTTGAGTCGACTTTGATATTGCTCGTTTTAAAAAAGTACAAAAAATATCAAAATTAACAAAAAAGAAAAGAAAAAAAAAAAAAAGAAAAGAAAAAGTTGAGGGACCATTGTGATTTTGGCCAAGCCACACTTTTCCTATAAATACCACGCTACAGTGAAACACGGGGGGAGAGGCAAGGGGGCGGAAAAATGAGCGGGGGGAACAAAGGAAAAACCCTAAACCTAAAGGGATCCCATCTCTCGGCCGCCCCTCCATTTTGAGAAAACGAGAGCCCCTCTCAACCATGACTGTTACCCCATTTTATTCTCATCTACAACCTTCAGCCGGGGAGCCCCAGATTTCCTTTTCCTTTTGACCCAAAAACCATCTCCAGAGACCTCCCCTCTCACCAGCTAAAGGACACTGCCTCTCGGCCAAAGAGAAAAAACCAACCTTTCATCTTCTCAAAGAAGAGTCGACCCCCATTTTGGCTCCGGCCATCTTCCCATTGGTCGCTCTCACTCTCAGCCAAACAGACCAGCCCCCTCTGCACACAGACCTTCCCCTTCCCTCAGCCAGCTCTCTCCCAAACGGCCGCCCACCTAAACAAGAAAACCGACTCTCCCTCAACCAGCGGCGGAACCCTTCCCTCTGAAAACCAAGCCGCCGCCCAATGTTTTTTTTTTTCCCTTGGCCAAAGCAGCTGCCAGAACAACACCCACCGGTTCACAGACCGGCCTCCACCAGCAGACCCCACGGACGACAGCAGCAAGGCCAACCACCGCTACCACCAACAGGAGCGAAGACCACCGACGCGCCACCAGCCCCGACAGCTTGTTCTCCGATCTTCAATCATCCAGACGGCAACAAGCAACGCCGGCGTTGAACCCAGAAGAAGAAAGCATTAACGGAGGGAGATAATGGCAGATCTAAAAGAAAAAGGGAAAACAAAAGTGAAATCTACTGCTTGTGTTGTTGGGTTGCTTTGCAGGTGACTGGGAGATGCACCGCCGGTACGTGGGTCCACCAGTTTGCTGGTCTTTGCCGGCGACGGCACGTGGGTCCACGCGCCGCCAGTGTTCCCGCAAATTCCAGACAGCTTCCCTGCAGTTACTGTTATGTTTAGGGAATGTATTCTGTAATTTTGAAATTGTTAAGGTTTTGTTTGGTTAATTTTGATTTCTGTTCACATTGTAAACATGTAAGTACGGGTGAGAAAATAGTAAAGGAGATGTGTGTTTGTGTTTTTTTGTTATGTTATTGAATTGTAAAAAATCAAAAAGATAAAAAAAATCAAGTGTTTAATTTGAATATGATTAAATATCTTAAGGACTCATGTTATATTTTTCATGAAAATAATAAAATATATTTCTATACATATTTGGGGATTTAATAATTGATTTATTAAAATTTTAGAATTTAATTAATAATTTAAATTTATAAATTACATTAAATTGCAAAGCAGTTTACTTCAGGTGTGTTAAGGATGTTAATAATTTTTTTAGTCACAACTAGTCTTTTATTTTTGAATTTCTGACAATGATCAATAAATCTGGGTTTCTAATAATCCTCAATTAAATACTAAATGATTTTTAAAGAACTAATCAAGCAAAACTAACAAAAAATTGCCAGAATCGCTACGCGGGGACAGGCGACATATAGCATAATTTGAGAGAAAGGGGAACAAAATGTTGAGCAATTTCAATATCCAAGATCCATCAGAAAAATCTCATCCATGAGAAAGTGCTAAAGATATGAACTACAAAGAGAATCACTTCATGATATGAATAAAAGAACCCAATGTTGGTTTAGATTAATTGTTTATTTAGTTTAATTACAAGGTAAAGCATATAAATTCTATATCATACGTCTTTCATCGATGATCTCATGAATTTTGCTGATGGATCTCGTTAGAGTTTGAAAAGCAAATAATTGTTCAAGCTTCTAACTTGTTAAGAAAGAGGGAGAGATACTTGGAGGAAGACAATTCTTTTTATTCATCAATCTCGTTAAGTGTGGGGAGAAAAGATGAACTTGCACACCATCTTCTCCCCATTGGCTGCTTGCACTATCATGGGTTTTATGGCTGTCAACTGAAATTGTAGTTTAAGGGCTAAGGTGGTGTTTAGAAAATTGTGGGTACTGCTCGAATATATCAGAATACAAATTGTAGTCTTATCTATTTTGCCATTGACCTTCATAGTGTTCAGTCCCACAGTCCCTTCTAAGGAAATATGGGGCGTGAGCTCCCTGTCATTAACTCTGTCTTCAGTCAACTCTTCCTCCATTACGCCCTCTTCCTCCTCCACCACATTAAGTGAATACACCCTTTTATTCTTACATCAGTGTCCCGGCACAAACTTGTTATCACACCAAAAACACAGTCCCTTCAGTCTTCTATCCTCAAAGTCTTGGTTGCGAATGGATTTGGTGGGTTTCGTGTAGGTTTTTGTGTAGTTACTGCCAGGGTTATTAGTCCATGGAGTTGGAGTGGGTTTTTGTGGAGCTGTATGAGGGTTTGTAGTGTTGGTTGTGGCCTGTGGTGGACAAGTAGTTGTGGTTTGCACAGGGTGGTGTTGGAACACACTGGCTGGTCTCCTGACATAGCCTGGGGATTTCCTGTATGTTTGGGTATTGGATTGTAGTCTAGATAGGTTATATACATGTCTAAGGGTTTTTGGTTCAAACATCTTGACTGTGTTTTTAATATCTGTTTCCAGTCCCCCTAGGAAGATAACCAAAGCTTGTTTCTCACTTGCTTCAGCTTTGTTCCACAAAATATCAAAGTCCTGGATGTATTCCTCCAACTCTCCCCGTTGCTTCAACTCCATCAATTCCTCTAGAGGGTCTTGTTGGCCCCTAAACCGGTAGCAAATGGCTTCCACATAATCTTTCTACGAGGATTTTTGGTTTCCCAAACTTTTAAGGAAGTTTTGATGTCAATAAAGCGCAACTCCATCAAGATAATAAGATGCAATTTGTAATTTTTCTGAATCAGCAACCTCTTCTATCTCAAAATACTGTGTGCATTTAAATAGCCATTTGTGCACATCTTCCCCATTGAAAGTAGGGGAAAAATGTTTGAGTCGGTGTACCTTATAAGTCGACATTTTGTCCTCACGAGGCTCCTTGTCCCTGAATTCAGCTCCCTCTGGACTTGGAACTGGCCTCTCAGTGTTGTAACTTGAGCTTCCTGGAGCTTGAGAGAGTTTCAACAGGGTAAACTCTATTTGTTGTGCCATGGTGCCCATCATGTGCCTTATATCATTAATCTGGGTCCCCTGGTTCTCAATGGTTTGATCAAGCTTTAGACTCTGTCCCTTCAGTATGTCCACCAGCTGTTCATGCTTTTGGCCACTGTCCTGCTTGACTGTTGTGATGGCGTCTTCCATGCGTTTGATCTCAATGTTTCTAATGTCCGGTGGCATGGTCGTAGTCTGTGGATTGTCAGTTCTGATACCACTTGTTATGTGTGAAAAACTTAGTGATCCAAACCGTATTAGGTCTGCCTGGCTGGTTTGGAAGGGAGAAAACATAGCAGGGAAGAAGGGGGTAGGGATCAGTGTGTAAACATGGAGGAGGTGTGAGTAGGTTGGTGACAGTAGTAAGTTTGTTAACCTTCCTAAATTGAAGGAGAGTCATTCATTTCTCATTTCTTTTCACGTGAAAATTCATGCAGTCTGTTACAGGTATATATAAGCTCAAACTGTTCTAGATTACCCCTCCAGCTGCTCTTGATGGTTTTATTACATTTAACTAAACGATGCGTTTAAAGGAAATTATAAAACAATGCAGTTTAGATACTTAATGAAACGGTGCATTTCCAGTAGTGGTTACTTAAATTTGAATCTCTTATCAATCCTCTTCTTCTTCATCTTCAGGTGTTAACATAATTGTTCAAGCTTCTAACTCGTTAAGAAAGAGGGAGAGATACTTGGAGGAAGACAATTCTTTTTATTCATCATTCTCATTACATGCGGGGAGAAAAGATTACAAAGTAATTAAAATCTAATTCACGAATAGTCTAAAGAGAACTTGAAGTCATTTTAACTATTCATGAACTTAAACATCTTTCTAGGCAAGGTTTATTGTTCAGCAGATCTGTATTGGTTTCCCAGCCTATTTCATCTATCAGTTATCTGGTTTATACAAGGCGCAATCCAGCAAAATGTGAGCGTTTTTGTGCTGGAATGGAATAGATATGGCTTCTCAATTATAGGAAATCTCTGAGTTCCAGTTGGGTAGATATCTTGGTGTGCCTCTCATTAGTGGAAAGCTAAATGATGTTGATAGCATGCTGCTCCTGGAAAAAAATAAAAAGATCATTAGTGGACTTCAACGTTCGGTAACTAAGCTTGAGTAGATTACTGTTCATTTCTTACGGGCTTGATACTAAATTCATTGGGAAATGCAGAGCTAATTTCAACCCAAAAATTTGCTTATCATTTTTAGTGAATAATGAACAAGATGATGATTAACACAGATGATGATTGACAGTGATCATTGAAATAATGAAGAAGGTTACAATCAAAACACACCCAGAGTGATACTTACGGAAAGAAGTCTGACGCAGGATATTCTAGAGGAGCTGGGCTATCACATACGTAGTTGATAGCTTTGAACTACCTTGACATGGCAGACCAGTGCAGGGATGGAAGGACACAAGAGTTTGGGTCCGATTTGAAGATGTTTTTGCACACTATGAAACAATAAGTTGTCAGGCTTAAGATCTCTGTGCATGAGAACAAGTGAATCACAAGCCTCAAAAACCCCAACTATAGTACTTATCAACTTAGAAGCAGAACAGAGGGCATAACTGAAACAGTGTAAGAATGATTCAGAGCATGCTTCTTTCCTACCCTTATTCATTCATAAATTAGAGACTTGTCGTCCTTCACCATCGTCCTGCAAAAAGATAATCAAGTAATTAAAAGCCATAAACTTTGAAACCAATCAAATTCTAAAAATTAATTAACTTCCATTTTTTTTTTGGGTTCACTCAAAAATACTATCCATCTAAACCAATCAATTCCTACCCTTATTTTTTTTGTGGCATATCTGAAATATTCATACAAATCAATCAGAATTAAAGCCAATAATTCAAAACTAAAACATATATAATGCTTACCAAGCCGTAAGGGGTCTACCTTAATGATGTCCCACAACCATGCAAGGCCATGGAGGACATCCTTAGCATCAGGATGCTCCCACTGCACTACTGACGCACACCATTCTTTTGTTTCCTTGTGGATCAAACTTAATGCAGACAACAAGGCTTGAATCAGAAAGAGAATTGGTTATAAGCAGACAGAAAGATTCAGAGAGACAGAGAGAGGCTATGTACCCAAATATCCCACAGCAATAATAAATTTGATGCTCAATTCAAAAGCATTAAATGAAATTGTCTGACATGAGACTAGAGGAATTAGGATTACTGGAGAATCCACCGCTTCTTGTGCCATACCCAAAGCTATGCAGAGTGTGGATCCCCTTAGCTTCCCCAAATAAATCATCTCTCCTCGAAATGCCTTAACAACAACAAACATTCTGCAGCTTTGGAATCCTTCACCGGCTGTCAAATTATCTACAAAAAGATTATCAAATTATTAAAAAGGCACAAACTTCAAAGCTAATCAAATTCTCATTTAAAATCTCGTCTTTAAAAAGACAAGAGTTATCCAATCCCACATAAACAAATTAAGAATCTTCCTATAAATAATAAATAAAAAGAGGAATTTTAGATAATATTTAATTAGTGTCTCAAAATTAAAGGGACAAATATAAAAGGTGTTAGGATTGTGAGAGAAACAGAGGAATCACCGAAACTTTATAAAGGGACGAAGGACATCCTTAGCGTTAGGATCCTCCCACTCCACTAGTGACTCCCACCATTCTTTTGGTCTTATATACATTTCTCTAATAGAAGGGGGAGATGGAAGACAAATTGCCATCCTCTTCAGCTTCTCACATGTGTCTATGTCAATTTTTAGGAGAGAATTGCAAATTAATTTTGCACTACAAATTCTTTTCAGTTCTGGTAACAAACTCAATTCCAATTCTCTTAACTTTGGGAGTTTGAATTCGGTGCTGCTGCTGCTGCTGCTGCTTTCTTCATCTGATCTTGTTCCACCTATTATCTCCTTCATCTTCTTACATCCTATAACTGTAATCTTTTCTAGGTTTACGAGGGAAATCCAAGAAGATGGAACCAAGCTCTCCATGCTGTTGCAATTCCGTACTTCAATTTGTTGGAGAGAATCACAAATCAGTTTTGCACTACAAATGCTTTCGAGTTGTGGTAACCCCCTCAATGCCAGAGATCTTAACTTTGGGAGTTTGAATTCGGTGCTGCTGCTGCTTTCTTCATCTGATCTTGTTCCACCTATTATCTCCTTCATCTTCTCACAC
>Ga0307515_10025612_pt1 | contig 10197 bp, 7 predicted proteins | sample 17_EM_MG_FD_194513 | JGI IMG/M metagenome (GOLD analysis project Ga0307515, IMG submission 194513) | Populus trichocarpa ectomycorrhiza microbial communities from riparian zone in the Pacific Northwest, United States - 17_EM | ecosystem: Host-associated > Plants > Roots > Unclassified | place...
TAAATATTTAAAAAAAAAAAAAAAAAAACCACCTTTCTATGACAGCCTTATAATTTTCTTACTTTTAAGTGTATTAAAATTATTTTAAAAAAAAATTATCCTAATTATTCTATAATTTAGTTGTTTTTACACTTAATCTCCGTGTTTTGAAAAATTATAATTTATATTCTTAGTGAGTATAAAATAGATTAAACTATAAAATGATTTAGGATGTAAATTATCACTCGCGCAACAAACTATAGTATATAAATTATATTTTCTTAAAACATGGAGGATAAGAACTATAGAATGGTCGGTCAATTTTAGAATGCCTAAGTTGTCCTAATGCAAAGACAATTGTACTCTCAAGTTGTAACCTTTGAGGGTTTTTTTTTTCTTTCTTTGAAGGGCAAGATAATAAAAACATTGTTTCCGGTCCCCATTGCAAAGTGCCTAACACGTTCCAGATTATTTTTTTTAATTTAATTTAATTTGATGGTTGCTATAATTCTTCCTTCCTAGTCATTCTCAGCATCTTCATCACCAAGAGACTGACCGACCAACTTGAATCCTTATAATTGCTCTTCCAAGTTTGTGCGCAAACACACAAGACTGGGACCAGTATATATGATCAATCGTTCAATCTAGACAATCAAAATGTATCCTTGCGATTAATTTAATGGAATTCTTCTCAACTTGCAATGCAACCAGAGAAGACTTTATTCAAAACCCACCACCCACCGTGTACGGATAAATTACACGGCTAATTTCGAAGAAAATTCGTCTCATTTTCTCGTTGGATTCATCTCATTTTAATTAAGCACCTTCTTTTATCCTATAAATAAATACCTTGATGAAGCCATCAGAGATGGTCAACATACATGTTCCAATTTGAATAACTAAGGTATGAATCTGCGTTGATTGTATCATCAGAGATGGTCAACACACATAATTCTCTTTTTTAGGAAAAAAGAAACCGTATATGTCAATCTTTCACCTACTATTTATACCAAGTGCCCCACATCTAGACCGACCAAGCACAGCAAGTTCATAGCAACTTCAAGGTGAGGATGATTGTCTAACGAAGAGACATGTTAAATTTTGCACAATATAATAAGAATCTGAATTTATATATCAAGTTCAAATTACTATACATGTGAATGCGTGACCTAAACAAGTGAAAATTCAGCCAAATGCCATTCGATTTTTACAAAAGTAGGCGCTGCTGCTGTAATAATGAAAAACGTGACTTCACATTGCTTGACCAAGCCATATACAAGTGTTGACAGAAACACAGAGAGGCTAAGAGATTTAAATATATCCTATAGGGAATTAAGAGCTTGCTGCAGCAATGAATGCCTCAACAGCTTATGAACAGGTTTCACCAGCAGTCCCTTCTTGGCTAAACAAAGGAGACAATGCATGGCAAATGACAGCATCAACTCTGGTTGCCCTCCAGAGCATGCCAGGGCTTGTCATACTCTATGCCAGCATAGTCAAGAAGAAATGGGCTGTAAACTCTGCCTTCATGGCCCTCTATGCCTTTGCTGCTGTCCTCATTTGCTGGGTGCTATTAGGCTACCGCATGGCTTTTGGCGATGAACTCCTTCCCTTTTGGGGAAAGGGTGCACCGGCTTTAGGCCAAAAGTACCTATTAACCAGAGCGAGGGTCCCTGAAAGTACGCATACACTCGAAGATGGCACAAGGGAAACTGTTGAGCCTTGGTATCCGATGGCCTCACTTGTGTACTTTCAATTTACTTTTGCTGCTATTACCCTTATTTTGCTTGCTGGTTCTGTTCTTGGCCGGATGAATATTAAAGCTTGGATGGCTTTTGTGCCTCTATGGCTCATATTCTCCTACACTGTTGGTGCTTTTAGCCTATGGGGAGGCGGATTTCTTTATCATTGGGGTGTCATTGATTACTCTGGTGGCTATGTCATTCACCTCTCCTCAGGAATTGCTGGGTTGACAGCAGCTTATTGGGTGGGTAAATCAAGTCCTTTTAACCAAATTCTGGTTTTTATTAGATTCTGTGTTTCACTCTTGCTGCCATGATGCTCACTTGTTAAAAATGACACAGGTTGGACCAAGGCTAAAAAGTGACAGGGAGAGATTCCCCCCTAACAATGTGTTGCTAATGCTTGCGGGTGCTGGTCTGTTGTGGATGGGCTGGTCAGGATTCAATGGAGGAGCACCCTACGCAGCAAATATCGATGCTTCGATTGCGGTGCTGAACACTAATGTATGCGCCGCAACAAGTCTACTTGTATGGACATCTCTGGATGTTGTATACTTTGGTAAACCATCAGTGATAGGAGCTGTTCAGGGCATGATGACTGGACTAGTTTGCATCACTCCAGGAGCAGGTTAGTGTGTTTCTGGGTCTGTGTTACAGTGATATTAGCATTATTTTAGTTGTTAAAACTATGGATGGTCTTAATGCTTGCAGGACTGGTTCAATCTTGGGCGGCTATAGTGATGGGAATACTTTCCGGCAGCATTCCATGGGTGTCTATGATGATACTGCATAAGAAATCTGCCCTGCTTCAAAAGGTATTTCTTTTGCTTCTCCTGGATATGCACGAGTCCTTAAAAAATTGAAGTCTTGACAAATTGCTAATCCATCTTTACAACTTCTCCCACCTCCAACTAATGAAAGCTTTGTGGTTCTGGCCCATCTAAGACGAGACTTAAGGAAAGATAAAAAAGAGAAGACTCAAAGAGATGTTAGGTAGTTCTCCAGTAGCACGCAAGAGTAGACTATCAAGTTTTGCGTCGTATATAATAGCAAGTTGTTCGGATTTATCGGCCATAAATCAAGACTTAGTGTCGGTTGCTGAAATTGGGTGCGGATAGGCTTAAAGTATTTTTTATTTATAAATATATTAAAATAATATTTTTTATTTAAAAATTTTATTTTTAATATTAATATATTACAAAATCTGAAAATAAAAAAAAAATTAAATTTTAATAAAATTATTTATTTGAATCGAGTTTCCAAACGGGTCTAATGTAAAGCTAGAAAAGAAAATGATTGAATGAGGGGCTAGCTGCCCATTTCAAGAAAGAACGAGGGCATTAACAAAACCAGTGAGAACTTCTTGAAAGATCAGTGGAAGATGTGTGCATAAGAAATGATAGAAATACGAGATAAATTGAATTTTGGTTTTATCCATCTTGCTCATAGTAATTGGACCAATAAATTTAATATTTTTTTCTTCTTTCAGAAAACTACTTTTGTTTTCTCCATAGGTTTTTTCAAGGATGATGACTACTCCATGAACAATACTATTGTCTTAAAAATGGAGCTTTTTTGAGACAAGGAATTTAGCAGTCTTCATCAAATACTATTTTTCTATCCTTATCTTCTTTGTCCAGTATATTTCACTTTATCATGCTCGTGTTCTCACCATCAAAACGGGGTGCTCAGCCACTAAAACATATCAAATCATATCTCTAAACCTTTCCATCAAGTCATGAATGACTGCCACTACCATACTTCAACAATTAAGTCACTTGATTAATTTCCCATCACCCTAGTTTTGGATTTTATTATTCATCCTGAACTATCTACCCTCTTATGATCAGGCAAGCAAGCCCCACCATTAAAACTCCCCTAGTCTCCATTAAAATTAATTACAGTCAAAGATGAGAGCATGACATTGAACACTCTTTAGCTATAAAGAAGTAGAAAAAGTAATCCATGTCTGTTTTTTTTATGTTTGATTGTTGAGGTAGCAAGGATAATATTAGTAGACTAAATACCAGGTGTGTGTTTTTCTTTTGTGTGGTAATAACAGGTGGATGATACACTGGGTGTCTTTCACACGCATGCAGTGGCTGGGCTCTTGGGTGGACTTCTGACTGGACTCTTAGCAGAGCCGGAACTGTGTGACCTTATACTGCCGGTGAATACAAGGGGTGCGTTTTATGGTGGAAGTGGTGGGGTGCAATTCCTGAAGCAAGTGGTGGCAGCCCTTTTTGTTATAGGTTGGAACGTGGTGTCCACAACCATAATCCTTCTGTTTATAAGGCTGTTTATACCATTGAGAATGCCCGAGGAGCAACTTGCTATCGGAGATGATGCAGTTCATGGAGAGGAAGCTTATGCTTTATGGGGTGATGGAGAAAAATACGACCCGACTAGGCACGGTCGGAACACCTTGTATGGAGAGGAAACAGCACAGTCTCCGTATGTTAATGGTGCAAGAGGTGTCACCATCAATTTGTAAGCAATGCAGAAACAAAAACCATCATTTTGTAAGCACATAATTATAGCAGTTTTTGATTTCTTGATATATATTAATTAGCACATAGTTTGATTTGTAAGTAGAATCTTGACGCATGTAATATTGAATTATAAATTGCTCTGCCTAATTTGAGAAGAGAATAACAAAATAACTAAAACTGAAGGCAAAATTATTATAGCTACACACATTTTTTTTATTCACCTATAATGCAGTGATGCTTTTATCCTTATAAAAAAACAAAATCAAAAGCCTTGGTATGGAGGGTATTGTGGTCTCTTTACATGGCTTATTAATCATTAAAATATTGACTAGGAGTATAATTATCTTTTTAATTTTTTTCAATAATAAAATAATTTAATCACTTTACAAATCAAAATTTTTAAAAATAGCACACAAGGGGTATTTATATCTTTTTAATTTTTTTAAATACAGTAAAATAATGAGTTTGCCTTTTAAGTAAAAAAAAATATTTTAATAAAAATCAAAATGGCACACAAGGGTATTTATATCATGTCATTTTTATTTTATATCTTTTTATTTATTTTAGCTCAAAGGTTAGTTACGGTTGCTAAGAACAAAAGATTTTCATTTTAATAAATAAGTTATGTAAATAAAAACTTATGTATATAAAATAAAAAAATTAAAGATATATTACGATAATTTCTTTGAAGCATTATGAAATTTAAAAAAAATAAAAAAAATTAGTTGCTATTTAAATAACATGAACTAAACAATTTTAAAAAAATAAGAGAGATGGAGTTAATTAAAATTTAAAGAAAAACTTAATGCAAAGTAAAAAAACAAAATAAATAAATAATAAAGAAGATATTAGTTGAAGTTTAAATAAAAAGAATTAATCAAAAAAAAAAATTTTAAAAATATCAGGCCTACACATGCTTGGCTAGGAATTCAAAACGCCAGGCATGCTTTTTATTGGTTGAATTTTTAAGGACGAGAGGCTGCCTATTATTTCAGACCACCTTCATCCTCTACACCATTTTTTAGTCACCAGAATTGAGATTTGGGCTTTTAGAGTTAAGAAAAGTCATTTTCAACCTTTTTTTCACTTGAAAACATTAAAAAAAAAAAACCTTATTTTCAATTTTAAAATAGCCTATAATCTTTCTAAAATATAAAAAATAAATGAATAAAAAAATTAAGGACCTCGGTCTATTTTTTAAACATAATTAAAGAATATCAATGTCTCGACTGAACTCTAGAAAAGATAAATCCAATAAGATTAAGATCAATTTTTTTTAGTAGCCGGAATAATACTATCCGAGCATTTTTTCTTTTCTTTATATTTTTAGCAACTTTTTTTTCTTTCTCAACATCGAGGAATCGAAACACAAAGAAAATGAAGTCTGAAACTAAAATGTAAAATTCTAAAACAATAAGGACCAAATAAATAGATAAATTGAGACTTTAAGGAGCAAATTGAAGTTTTTGTGTCCCTATCCAAATGAGGTTTTTTTTTTTTTGTTACATCTGATCCTTGTTCTTTTAAATTTTGCTTTTAAATACAAATAAAACTCTATTTCACAAAATCAATCTTTAATTGGGAGAGAATGAAAATTAAAAGAAAATCTCAATATATAAAACCAAGTTAATGCAACGAATGAAATTACAAATAAAAAAATTTGCTGACAGAAATTAAAAAAAGAAGTGCACTGTTCGGAGGATATCGCACCATTCCTTTTCCTGATATGTTTTAGTATATTTGGTAATTGGTAATGGTAATAAAGCTCTAAGGTTAGTAATTTAAGTTTGTGTTAAAGTCAGAAAAAGGGATAAAGGAGAAAACATGAGCATGTTTCATGGTCGTGGACCAAAGGGCGCTGTAATTAGGGAAGAAAAACAATGAAATTGATCCAGAGATAAGATGTAGAGAGGCAGAGAAAATACATGCAGAGCGTCAAAACGGCAAAGGATCATTAGACAACCAAAACACAGATAGAAATATTACTGTGAAACAGTATCCTGAAAAAGAGTCCATAACACAGCAATTTCACATAAACAGGGCCAAGTGCAGCTTTCGTGTCCAAGCACAGCAGCAGCTGAAATAGTTTGCCAAAGACCTTCAGAAGGAGGACCAACAGGGGTACAATTGACTTTTTGCGATGAAACGCTTTAGTTGGTTGACTTCGAATAACGAGTGCACCTCGGGCCTAACTCAATACTCGTATCAGTTACCAGAAACACAATTGGGCATTCGTACAAGTTAGAGATCCAGTAGGAAACAAAAACATTATTCTGACAGTGCTTATATTATATGAAATTTCAGGTAAGAGAAATTGGAGGGTATTTGATATAGTAGTAGGGTAGTTTTTATAGTGTTTTTATTTGAAAATGCACTAATTAATATTTTTTAAAAAAAAATTTATTTTTTATATAAACACGATACAAAAACAAAAAAAAAAATTCAAGAAACTCTAATTATATCTCTGCTAACGGGCTCTAAGTAATGGATCTTCATTCTAGGAGATATCATAGGCGAACTGATCCATAAAACACCACTTCAGCTGGGCCAGTCATGTACACATGGTTGTCTTCCTCCCTCCACTCAATCTCCAGTGGACCTCCAGGTAGATCAACCGTGCAATTCTGTTTCACAATAACATTGGTGAGGCATAAGAAGATTAACCGATTGTACATTTAGTGGGAAAACTCTAAACTTGCAACAAATGATATTCATTTGGAAATGAAAGATGTTAAAAGGCTTGCTATACATTCCATAGGCACTGTTAAACTTCCAATCTGAAACTTACCCTCCCAGCACGACCCTCAAGAACTGCTGCAACCACTGTTGCACAAGCACCGGTTCCACAGGCCAGTGTTGCTCCTACAGTCACAGAAAAATGGTGAGTTTTCCAGTCAAAAAATAAGGATTATTTGATACACAACCACAAGGTAGCAAGATACATGGAGACGTCCATGGCAATTTCTACTCACCTGCCCCACGCTCCCAGACACGCATTTTGAGATGTGAAGGTGAATAAACTTGCACAAACTCTGCAAGTCATGTTAAATATAAAATCAAAACAAGACATAAATACTTATGTGAGATGGCATTCCACAGAGAATGTTCGAAAGAGTAGTACAGTTCCAATTAGTTGTGGGTGCTGAATCTTTACTAGGCTATTTTAAACAGTACTGCATGTATAACATTTGAAGTGTCTAATACCATCCATTCTGCCACCGCCTCTCATATAAAAATTCCAAGTTTCCTAGTAATTTATCAAGAGCTAGACAGACAGTAAAAGTAGTAGTGATTAAAAGCACAAAATAAGGCATTAATAAGTTCACCGGAGAAGTATTATTGTTTGAGGATGGAGGCATCAATATCAGGTATGCCTGCCTTGTCAGGCACATAGACATGGTCATGTTTGCACACAATGGCGTTGTTCAGTACATGCAGGCTAAAATGAATTTGAATTTATAGAAATCCTCAAGGACAACTGTCGTAAGATAAAAAAAAGTGGTTTGTTTTATATGTTCAAGTATATTATTAAGTGTAATCCCTTCTATGAATATTGACATAAAAAGTTCAATATTTTGTGCATTTGCAAAAATATTTGGCATCCTTAAAAATCTTGAACTCACATTAAATGCTAGAAAGAACATGCATACATCATAATATGCATAAAAGAAGCAGCAGAAAGAAAAGATTCCTAACTTCATCACAACATTATATACAAGCACTTGCACACACACATGTGCATTCACATTCCAAGTCACGAGAATGCATGCACGAACCATCTGACTAATAATGCAGCAACCATTACTAGAATAGAAAGCATGCTCTTTGATAAGCATCTTGACTCCTACTTCGTGCTGACTCAAGCAAATGGAGATATAATACTTATGAGTTGCAAAATGTAAATTTTTGAGAAATTTAAATAAATAAACTGAAAAGTTGCATAATTTAAATGCATTTAAGATGCATCAGACGGGAGATCATTCATGAATCATAAGAGGATACCAACACCATGAGAACTACTGAGAGTTAAAATTGTTTGATGCAACCAAAGAATGTATGAGACTAAAAACTCCCAAGTTCAAATCAAAATCCTATGTCATATTGGGCACTCCTTCCACATAACAACGCCAAAGCAACATGAGAATAAATTGCAACAACCATGAGCAGAAAACAAAAATACGAACTAACCAGTGTTAGTTCGTGCTGGGAACACATCATGATGTTCAAACTTAGGACCGATTTGAGCCAGATTTAATGCATCAACCTGCAAATCCTGTTATTACAAGCAGGAGCATCAATAACCAACAAAGAAATACCAGTCTTATTAATCATTTACTAATTAGACAACACGCAAATGCCAGTGCTTTAATCCAAAATGCATACCTCCCCTCCTTTGGTGCCGAAAGTTACACAATGAGGATTTCCCATGCTAACACAAGTCACATTCCAAGTCACTCCATCCACAACCAATTCCGACTTAACAACAGCATCATTCTTATTCGAAGCCAATTTCGTTGGCACGTTAGCTGCTTTAAGCACCGGCTCCCCCATATCAACCTTAACTTGCCCATCTTCTTGAATCTCAGGAACAATCAAACCAGCACCAGTATGCACAGTAAAACTCTGTCTCTTCCCATGAAAATTTTCCAACTCGGCAATAAACCTGGCAAAACACCGCACCCCATTGCCACACATCTCCGGCTCGCTCCCATCAGAATTAAATATCCTCATTGTATAATCAGTTCCATTAACCCCAGGCAAAGCAAAAATCACCCCATCTGCCCCAATCCCAAAATTCCTATCACATAACTTCACTGCTTGCTCTGGTCTTATCTTGGGCTCGCTAGAGTCCCTATTATCCAACTAATTCAAACAAATGAAGAAGCTTTAAAAAATGATAAATAAATAAAAATAATAAATCATATGAAAAAAGGGATTACCACAATGAAGTCATTGCCGAGGCCGTGGTATTTGACAAAGTGAAGGAATCTGCTGCCTTCTTTGTGATCAAGAAAGGAGGATGATTTTGATGAAGTTTCCTGGGGGGCTGCTGCTGAATCGATGCTCATTGAAGAGGAAACTACTAATGGCCGGAACTTCGGGTTCTTTAGAGAGTTGAATCGAAGAACAGGAAGAGAAGTGGTGAGAGTGAGAAAGAGTTGGGAGTGGCGAGTTGAGGGTTTTAGAAAGAGGGAAACGGTGGCGGCTGCAATAGTGTCGGCCATGGCTGCAGTAGTTCTTGGGGACAAAAGAGAGAGGAGTTACGGACGGTGTTCTCTCTGTCTGCCCATTTCAATGTCTTTTTTTTTTTCCTTTGGGGGGGCGGTGAATTTTTCAGCTTAATGATTTTCAACCGTGGATTAACAACTGTTGAATATTTTTCATTGTAATCTTAACCCTTGATTGTTTTTTTTTTAAAGAAGGTTTAAGTATTTTATTATTTTTCAAAAGTATTTTTTATTTAGAAATATATTAAAATTATATTTTTTAAAAAAAAATTATTTTTAAATTTAAAGATCTAAAACACCAAAAAAATATTAATTTAAAATAAAAAAAATTAAATATTTTTAAAAATACTTTTGAAACACAAAAATAAACCGGTGTAAAAAAAATACAGTTACCAAAATGTTTTAAAGTTATATTTTTGTTACTTGGATATAACAAAATATTCCTCATTAGATTTTCCACAAAAAAAAAGTCTTAAATGATGATCTTGAATTTTTATCTTTAAAAGTAGAAAGTCTCCTTCTTATAATTACAATGTTCAAAATTTATCTTTTTTTCAATCATTATACATACCAAATTTGATTTCTTCAAAAACAACCATGGTCATATTATATTTTTTTTCTTGTTTAAAACTATTTTTTTTGTTTTAAAATATCATTTATCAATAAAATAATTAAAATTTTGAAACTTGACTTCTTATATATTAATAGTCTTATTTGAATTGATTTTAAATTTTAATAATCAGAAAGTAATGTTGA
>Ga0307515_10025614_pt1 | contig 10197 bp, 15 predicted proteins | sample 17_EM_MG_FD_194513 | JGI IMG/M metagenome (GOLD analysis project Ga0307515, IMG submission 194513) | Populus trichocarpa ectomycorrhiza microbial communities from riparian zone in the Pacific Northwest, United States - 17_EM | ecosystem: Host-associated > Plants > Roots > Unclassified | place...
AGTAAGCGGGTTCGTTGCCACCGTATTCCCACACCGTGAAACAATGAAGGTTCAGGGAACGGTCGCCGTCATCCCGCGGTTTAACCCAGGGCTCGCCCGATCTCAGCCAGGAGATAGTCCAGTGTTTGAGTTCGGCCGTCGAGGGAACAAAGCGTTTAGGGATGGGGATTCCGAGTCGCGTTACTTGGTTCAACCAAGTTTGATGCTCTCCCGACGCTTCGTTCAGCCTCTTGCAGGTCTGCGCAGTGGTCAGGGATAGGAAACAGTCCCCCGGCATAGTATACTCACAACTGAGAGGCTCAGGACGTCGTCGACGTTGCATTCACTGAATATCTTCAGTAGATCATCAAAGGGGAGGTCAGTCAGCAGTCTGGACCGGCTTAAGCTGTCTGACATCGCGATTTAGATAGTGGTGCCGAGGCCGATTGGGTGTGCTCTGAGCGCCGACGCGAATAGATGGTGAAAGTCGTAGTCGATCCCAGGAACTGGCAACCCGAGAGCTGATCGTGCTGAAATCAGCATTTCCATCAGGGTCCAACACATAGTTTTCGTGAGTTTTCGGTACTTCTCAGAACTTCTCAAGCACAATCAGTAACTTGGTAAAATTGCTGATGCCGCGAGCGCTTGAGCGATGATGATCGTACGCTAGCTGTTTGCGTTTCGACAGACCGTTTTCCACAGAAATACGGCCCAAGTTGTTGTTTTCCTTTTGATCATACTAGGGGCCCACTCGCGAACCTTTGGGACATGAGCTCTCCGAGAAACACTCTTGCCGGACAGTGTTTATTCGATCTGAGCTTGCCGGGCGATGTTAGTCGGTTCACCCCTCGGGGACACTCGGCGCCCCAGATATGATGAGAGGGGGTCACCGCCCAATCATGAGTAGCCACCATGCCCATCCTTCCTTTTTGTAAATAGATAGATAGATAGATAGATGGGCACTGCTTCCACTTTTTGACATCGTAGCCGGTGTGATTCACTCGTCCCGCAGACCAGTACGCAAGACCGGATACGACTCCTTAAACCTTGGATGGCTAGCCCCTTGGACTAAAAATATAATTTGGTTCACACTCCGCCCGAATGATCCCTCAGCCAACGGGAAAGGGTTCCTATGAGTGTTACATCCAGGCACCCAAGATCATCTTGATGCCGGACAGCTGGGGGCGTCAACTCCCGGAGTACCGTGGTGGGGAACTCACAATGTCTGCTTTACTGTTTCGTCTCTAACCCCACCAACAGGATCCCTAACCTCATCACTACGTTTCAGTTGCGGAGGTTCCCACAGTCAGTGTGGGGTGGGAGCATATCGCGATTTACCCCATCATATACCATCGGGACGCCGTAGTGCGTGAACACTGAATTTCGCGATAAATCTTTCCGTGTCTGCCAACGGGTGAGTCAAGCTGTCAGCTATTAGAGCCGCCAGGGCTAGTAGGCTGGGAAAATGTGCAGGGTAGATCCAACAGGCCGCTTCCGTCCAAGCGCGGTCAATCTTTCCAATGGTGGTTAATGTACAAATACAAATCATGCGAATACACCCAGAATACGGTACGTGAATTCTTAACGATAGAACATAGCCTGATCAACGAACGATGGTGCGACCGCCTTACGGTAGTCGTTCAATCGGGCAATCAACTCGCTCTGTTCCTCCTCCGACATTGTAACGCTGATCGATCACAAATTAGCTGGTTCGGTTGTGAGACAGCGGTACGGGAGACGCTCACAAGTGTTCAGCGAACTGAGGCATTTCGGAAGCGTCCTTGATGAGACCAAGGCCAAGGATAGCGTCTCGTCGGCTGGACACCCTGGAAGCCGTTAGACTGTAAGATGCAGGGGTGGTGGATTCTCCTTACAGATCCGATGGTTTGGTTTTCTTGTGGTTCCTCCGTCGTGGTGGCCAGACCGGAGCTTCTGGCTCCCCGTTGCCTTTAGCGCTTTTTCTCCTCGTCTCTCGGTGGACCTACGTGATGGAATTAAGGTGTAAGGTTGGGCCTTCGGAGTGGCCGATCCGGGGTACCGACCTTCTCCGCCTTTTGAATCCTCGCCCTTTGAACCGGGTTGTCCCGAAGAATACGATCATTCACGTGACTGTATTTGATCCCGATATTCTTCAAGGTCTCCGAAATTTCTGTCGGAGGGATTGGAGTTGGATCGTCTTGATTCACAAACTTTCAGTCCAGTCCCAGAACCAGATGAGCCTCAAGCTTACCTTCGTCCAGCAAGAACGCTCCAAATCCACTAAAGTCATCCTGAGGCAAATTTTAGCTTGAGTCGACGGTGCTCGTTTAGTGAAGTTCCTAACCCCTTCTTGACCGCTTGTCTTCTTCTCCGCGGCGTAGATCTCGTTTGCGTCTTTCTTCGAGGCGCTTCCTCCCATATTCGCGAGTGCCCAGTCAAGGTCTGCAAGATGTGCTTCTTCGATCTTTCAGACGGATTCTTGAGTGACGAGGGAAGGAGATGAGATGAAGCAACCTACGGCCATCTTAGTAGCCAGGGTATCCTTATGAAGCTTAAAGATGTTCTGAAGACCAAACAACTCTCCTTGACGTTCTTTGTCGTTCTGGACACCCTCGAAATACCTACGTCGGCACCGCGGTCAGCGACAGGGCTGGAATCGAAGGGGGGTTCCTGACCTAGTTTGGATGCTCGCATCGTATCCGATGCGCATCTGTTGCTGCTTGTACACTTGTCGAGCGTACATTAGTTCTTCTATAGAGCCTGCACCCAGCAGCCGAAACACCTCGACATCACGAGATTGGCCGATTCGGAAGGCTCGGTCAATTGCTTGTAGGTCATGGGCAGGATCTGTTAACGTTAGCATTGTTGCCCGTGTTGAGATACCCAGGGGAGGGACGTGAACACTTACTCCAGTTTGGATCTACCCAGACGATAAGTCACGGTCGGTGGGGAGGATGGGGAAACTCACCGAAGATGACGACTTTGTTCGCCCCAACAAGGTTCAACCCGGTCCCCCCAGCAAGTGTTGAGATTAAGAAGATCCACGTGTCTGGATCCTTGTGGAATCTATCGATCATGGGCATACCTAGGATGGGACGGCAAGTCAGGGAATGGACTACAGACATGCAAGTATTGCTCACGTTCGGATTGTTCTGTTGAACCATCCAGTCGTTCGTAACCCCAGTCTAAGTGGAACGTAAGAACTCGAGCCGGTGTTCGGGGGAATGCTACGCACTCTGAGATTCGACGTGATATTCGAGGATTTCCAGTAGCTTGACCGACTTTGTAAAGATTAACACCTTGTTGGTCTTGTCCTTGTGCCATTCCTCGAGCAAAATATGCAGGACCTGTGATATTTGGCGTCAACGCGGTAACTCGCCCGTTCAACAGAATAATCACCTTCCATTTCCCACAGTGTTCTTCGAGGTGGATAGAGACTCCCCAAAGAGGGATCCGGTCACCAAATGCCAGTTGCGCCATCTCGCGATTCCGTTGCCTCTGTTAGTTGCATTAGTTGATGACTTGAGAACGGAATTTCCTACAGACCTGGTCCTTCGAGTCCTTCTCCGCTGCGGAATGGTCAGGAACATACTCCGAGGAGACAGATTACGGGGTACGTGCCAGGCAAAATCAGCGCCAAGTGGTTCGATGTCTTGATGAACGTGGCCATATATCGAAAAATGTCTGCCAGGTCCAGCTTGTAATGGCACTTATGTCGACTGTGCAAACAAAATTCCATGAGTCTTTCGGCTGCATGATTGGGGTACCAGACGTACGGCATCTCGGAACCACAATCGCATTCTTCGTTCCGACGCAGGATGTTCTGGACATTCGATGTTTGGAGCAACCGTTCATACACGGTGGTCTGTGTCTCGGTGAGGGGACAGAAGACCACTCGGTCGAATTTGTGCGGGAGCTGTGAGAGACATGAACGTTCGCCTCCGAGTCGGGGGAACCACTAGGCAGCACCTGGGCCTTAATAATATCTTTCGTCCTAATGGGGCAAGGTCAGCTGGAGGATGCATAGTTGGAAACCAAACGTACCGGCGCTTGAAATACTGAGGAAGCAGGTTGTCCTTGAGGATGATGGCGACTTTCTGTGGGTAATTGGATCACGTACACCCTTCGACCCCGCGAAAATGTCGGACCTACCTTGGCCTTTATTCTCTCCACATCCTTCGAGTTTTTACTCTGGCCCGTCGCCAGTGGCTTCGAAACGTATTTGGTCCATTCCTTCAACGTTCCGAGCGCCTCCGGGTTTGCCCAATCCAGCATGGTCCAAAATTCGGTATAGTTATTCTGGATGGCGGTGCCTAGGGGAGATTTACTCTCCATCAACGTGCGAAAAACACATACGAAAGAACTCGAGGGCCGCACCGGTCAGACCCAGGCGAACAGGACATTGAAACATGTTCAATGTCTTGCTCGTCCGTGATTTCGGGTTCTTTACTCGATGGACTTCATCAACGATGATACACGACCAGTGTTGATCGCACAGGTGTTCGATATCATCCCTCGCAAGTTCAAATGTAGTAACGACTAAGGGAAACGAATGTTGTGATCCCGAGAACCCGGAGATGTGTGCAACTTACTGATATCAAGTCGACCCATGGTAAAGTCTTTGAGCACGTCTTTGCGCTTAGCGGGACCTTCGATGTACATTCCGACTTCGAAATATCCCCACTGTCGGCGGATCCTAGAGCATCAGTGCCCTGATCGAGGTCTATGCACGGATAAGGTCTGAACGTACTGTCTCCAGCTCTCGTTGCCAATTCATTGCCACAGAGCTGGGAGCAATTATCAGAGCAGTTGGCCACACATCGTTCGCGGGCGGCAACTTCCTAAACTTGCTCCACTCCTCGGAGTCCTGTAGTTTGGTGATGTGGTCCCTCCTGCGGAACTCATCTTTCGATGTGCCAGTTTTTCTCATAATGGCCGATAAGAATGATATGACTTGAATTGTTTTACCCTGGCATCAAGCGAAGAGAAGACTCAATGAGTACATCGAAGGTCATGCGGTTCATCTAAGCCGAGTTTCAAATGACACCCACCAATCCCATGTCGTCTCCAAGCATACCACCCATTGAATTCCTGAACTTATCATATAAAAACTTGGCCCCATCTCGCTGATAATCTCGCAGAAACGTGTTGATCGCGGGGGGTACCTGAATGTGTTTCCGTTGGTCTAAGACCAGGGGGCCGAGGCCTTGCTGGGAGGGCCCGAGTCGGAAAGCCGGGCGCGTCTCGAGTGGTTCGCTTTGTGAGTGGGGGTTACTTCCAGATACAGGGATAACCGGAACCAGTGTTTCATCGTCGGATTCAGTTTCTGATCCGTCAGAAGCTCGGCTAATTCCGACTAGTTTACTATGGTGGGGTTGGGGTATCATTCCTGGTGCAGTTACTGATCGGACGTCACGTCGTTGGAACGGGGTGACGGGGGGCAGACAGTATGGTGACATAGCGGAGAAGCCTCGGCCAATCAGTGGAGGCGAATAAGGACGTTTCGGGGTACATACAGGGACCATCATCAGATTCAGTGACTGAGTCGTCGCCGTCTACAGACAGTTTCTGTCGCTTGCTTAGGGATTCCGAAAGTCCGGAATACTTCCGTTTGGCCACAGACTGTACGAATGCCTTGACATCTGCTTCCGTTTCTGATTCTGGGGACGTAACGTTAATGTGTCATGCGTGAATTGGTAACTGAAATTGGGCTTGCCTGTGACTGAATCCCCGTCGCCGGGTGGGGTTTGCTTGACCATGGGGTTGGTAGGAGTTTCGATATCGGAGCTGCCAGCTGTGGTATCAACCTTCCTGCCTCGTTTTTGTCCTTTCTCGGTGTGTCTCGCGCCACGGAGCTGCGATTCTGTTTCGCGATCGACACTACCTTCTCGGTCCGATACGGCGTCCTCGAAGTACGAGCTCAGTGACTTATGTCGACCACGCCTTTCCAAGACAAATGCCGGTGTTTCTGCATCAGGAGGGGCTGATCAGCTGTAAGTATGTGGAGGCTTAGACGCGGCTCACTGTAATCACTGTCAAAGAAAATTTCCTCATCACTTCCATCAGAGGGAAAGCCGTGGTCGAGCAGGTTGAAATCTGCGACACGGTCGTCATTACCGTCCACCCGGTTCTTGACATCAGACTTCTTGGGTTTCCCTGGTCTCCCACTGCGCCTACTTTTCATCTTCCCTTTCTTATCATCCTTACGGTCATACCAAGACTCGTGACCAAAGTCTGAATCTTCATCCTCCGCTAACGGGGCAGGTACCCCATTCATGAACTTGCCTAGCGTGGTCAAACTGGTCAGCCACCGGATCAGAGGTTCGGAACAATGACGACCTACGGCGCTCGTACGCTGATGCCTTATCCTGTGACGAATTGGCGGACACCATGACGAAGCCCAGTGCTGTTGGAGAGGACGATCGCGTCTTCAGGGGCAGGTTGTGGTTGAGGTTTGAGATCTTCTCAGACTCATGGAATGCAGAAATTACCCGACGCGCGCATCACGTGATGCATTTCACAATTGGAATTGTGACTCTGGGCAGCGGGCCATCCGTTCCGAGGTTCCTCCAGAGCCACCGACCAAAACGATGCAGCTTCCGTCAGAATTGCCATCCTGCAGTCCAGGGACATCATCGGAGCCGGTGAATGGTCTGTCGCGAGCGGTATGAGCACGTAGACAGTCAGAGCTAATCACCGCCACATCTAGAATCCCAACCACCCGTCATTATCGTGAATGAGAATACCGGTAAGAGTACACAATCTATCGAAGGGAGATTCCCTATGACTTTGTTGGACTCGAGATATTTCCCAGCTGAGTCAAGCTCAACTGTACGATCTCAACCAGGTTTGTGGCGTCCTCATACAGCCGCTGATCTCTCGTCGCCGGTTCCGTACCGAAGCTCGCTTATCCCAATCTTTCATCGCATGCAGAATCTGCTGGACGACGCAGTCCAAGACCGGCCGCTCATCGGGCCATTGACGTCGATGTCCGCACTCCGTGCGGAATACGGAGGCTCCAAATCGTTCCTCGATCAGATCGACTACCTCATCTCGCAAGGATACGTGAGCATACGACGAGCACGTGGGGACGGTGATTGTTTCTATCGATGTGAGCTAGAACCGAGCACACCCATCAGGCTCGGCCATCATCGCTGCGTTATATTTCTTGTTGATCACTCATCGCAGCTCTTGCGTTCGGGTTCATCGAACAACTTTTGAATTCGCCACAGACAAGCGTGGCAGTGGTGCTCGCGACTTCCCTGCTGGAATCCACCATGCCAACGCTGGAGGAAGCGGGGTTCCAAAAGCTGGTCTTTGAGGACTTCTACGAAGTGCTCCTGTCCCTGATCCAACAAATTATTATCCCCGAGCCTGGAGGGACGACGCTTACATCCGAAACCTTGCTGGAAGCGTTTCAAAGCCCCGAAGGTGAAATTTACTCCGTAACCCCGTGCGTCAAGTGGATCTAAAGATCAGAACTCCAGTTTCGAACTCTGTCGTCGTGTACCTAAGACTTGTGGCATCGGCCCAGATCCGGAATGATCCAGAGGAGTACGCTCCGTTCTTGTTCCATCCAGAAATCGGCGAACAGATGGGCACCCGCGAGTTCTGCGAACATTTTGTTGAGGCTGTCGGTAAAGAAGCAGGTCCGTAGCTTCTCACTTACCCTTCCTCCTTCTGAACCTCAGTTCACCCGAGTGGGCGGTCATGGAATTGTAGACCACGTTCAGATGGCCGCCTTGACACGTGCATTGAAAACGAACGTCAATGTTGCCTATCTTGATGGGCGATCGCCGACTGGCAAGGTCGATTTCGTCGAATTCCGTGACCCGGACTCGCAGCTTGAAAATAGTTCTCCAATTACGTTGTTATATCGGTGAGTTTCTCAGCATCTTTCTCTGATTTCGACTACGTTGGGTCGGAGCGCAGGTGCAATCGAACCGAACGGAAGTTTTTTACTTATCACCACGATCGCAGACCCGGCCATTATGACATCCTCGACAAACGAGCTGCCGAGGCCCTGTGAGACCCATTGCGATATGATAGGGTACGCGATTTGTGGAGCTCCGTCGGCTGTGTATTTTCTATTCATTCATTCTCCTAGTACCGCATCATTCCTTTAGAACTATTCTCTTTTCGCTTTCCCATTTTGCGTTTCCTCTGACGGGCGGACTGTGGCGGAGATATTGTTCGTATAGGTGGTAAGCGAAAAGGTCCTTTGTACGAAATCGGAATTTTTTGACCCGGTCCACCCGGTAGTTACGTACCAGAGAACGATTGGTCTTTACCTTTGCGAGACCAGCCCGCGTGCAGTCACCGACCGCACACAATCCAGGTTGCTGGCAAGGCTATGCTGATGTCTGATGCGGCTACGAGCAACGTCCTTTTGCATTCGAGACGGCCAATAGCGTCCGAGGAATATTTGAGTTGCAATTCAAATTCTCAAATTCGTAACTGCTCGTTCCGGCAACCTGCGGTGCAGATGGAGGCTGAAAATTGAAAAGTTGAGGCCGCGCTACCATCACCCTGGGTGGGACGCATTTTTTTCTTCTTGATCCGTGGTGGGTACGTTGTTCCATTATGTACAACTCAGTGTGTGCACGTCGCACGACCAGCAAGATTTTCGTTTGTTGCTAGGGGTTCACGGCAATAACCCGACAGGACCGAATCCCGGCCAGTGCTAGATTCTTCGGGTCTGTTTTTGTACTGACACTACCACACGTTGAAGAACCTTTTCCACCAAGGCCGGCCGATGCCTTTAGAACTTTTTGCAAATGCCTCCGTAAGCCTGTCATAGTGATGAGGCATGGAAGCTGGCTTCATCATGTGTTTACCGAGTTTGTACTGTGGAACAAATCGAGGCGAGGTGGCATGACCATCAGCACACGGTGTTATGGTTCCCGTGAATGGGGACAACGACGTACATTATGACGCAGATCATTCCGTAGTAGCGAACGCGTGGCGATCACGGCTTCATCCGTGAGGTTGGGATGACGGGAGAGAGACTCAAGAAAGGTCTTGAGTTGGAGATGAGGTCTGAATGGATCTGCTGGCCATTGTGCGGCGAGCTTCTGCAGTTGGTTTCCGACAGCTTTGGTGGTCATCGCGAAAGCTGCAGTTTGTGTGACGATCAGCGGAGTTTCAAATTAATGCAGAATGGAGGTCAGGTTCACGTGAGACATTCCGTCTTTGCATTTCCCACCACAGACGAGATGAAGAAAAAGCACTCATGGGAGAAAACTAACGTTAAGCTACTGCCGTGAAGGAAATTTTACACACCGGCCTCCGGGAGCACGTCGCAAACACGCGACTGCTCGTGGTCGAGTGACCGCGGTCTGACATCTCCATGGCTGAAACCTGTTCGGGGCGGTCGATAGTCCCCCTGGGCCTGTGTCATTGGGAGGCGATTGAATCGGCTATATCCTTGACGTGTGTAAGCTCCTCTCTCCGTTGAGTTCAATGTTGGCCTGATTATCGCAATCTTGGAATCAGATCAGTTGCGTTCGCACACATGTGTTGCCCCTTGATTTCCCGCCGTTCGCGGTTACTAGCCACCTGCACGCAATGTTCCCATCTGACTCGTGGCAGGGTTCTCTTTTTACGTCTGCGCAGATCAACTCTACCGTATGTGGTGGAGATAGTTCTCGGTCCAGAAAGACCGCAGAGAACACCGGGGACCGTTACGACAGCAATCACGACGCTGGTTATTGTTCCATGTGCTCTCTCAATGATCCCACATTCAAGTTGTCGTCTGATTTCGCTTGCAGAGTGTGGGATTCAGGGAAAAATCGTCCGATATGCGAGGAACAGTATTCAATCGGAGCGTTCCACAGGTTTTAACTTGAATGCATCCGCAGAAGTCTCTTTTACGGAACAAAATAATTGAATGCTAGTCCATATGATTCCGTACCGTCGCGGTCTGCCTTTACCTGATAGCCCGGGAGCCAGACCACGGGTTCGGGGGGTCTATGTGGACCTCATTCCACGGGTCGGTCCGTCCTGCGCGGGGTCTCTGACCCTGACAGCATCCACGTTCGCCTAGAATCGTAGTCTGACTGCTTTGCTTTGCGGTCGGATTGACGGAAGAATGGAGATCAGGTGAAAAGTTATGCGTCGGAATTTTTCCCGCAGTCTAGCGCACATTCCAGTCTCCCTCCATAAGCACCAGAGAACCCTTGAGAGCAAGTGCTTATCCGCGTCACGTGGCAACCGGCGCTAGGCGGCGTCGGAGTGGGC
>Ga0307515_10025615_pt1 | contig 10197 bp, 7 predicted proteins | sample 17_EM_MG_FD_194513 | JGI IMG/M metagenome (GOLD analysis project Ga0307515, IMG submission 194513) | Populus trichocarpa ectomycorrhiza microbial communities from riparian zone in the Pacific Northwest, United States - 17_EM | ecosystem: Host-associated > Plants > Roots > Unclassified | place...
TACGTTTTTATTATTTTTCAAATTCATTAAGAACAAAAATATAACTATATATAGGTAAAAGTGAAATGAGAAATCATTATCAAAACAATCAATATATTTTCTTAATTCCTTAAAAATTGTGTTTTTTATAGATAAATTATTTTGGGATTGAGAAAAAAAATATAACTATAAAAATAAAATGAGAAATCATTATCAAAACAATCAATTTCCTTCAGAATTTTTCCCTTTTCTATCAAATAAATTATTTTGGGATCGAGGGAGGTAGTAAAAGGGAGAAAACAAGTCTATGCATGTGTTTAAAATTGTGTTATCTTTTTCTAATCAAGATTTTAAAAGAGTTTATAATAAGATTCATCCAAAATTTCAGTGGTATCTCTTAATTAAGCAAATATTTTTAATTTTATAGTTATAATAAAACACAAACTGCTCTGCACCACACCAAATAATATAAATAAATAGAGTCTTTGTTACGCTTGAGGGTCGTGCTCCAACGGTATGTGGGGGCTTGTTTCTTTCTGCGTCTTGAGTTCGACTCTTTCTGCGTACGTCTGTCACCCCCACGGTGCCTTACCTGTTTATTGGGCTTGCAGGGTGTTCAGTGAGTCGTGGGGAATAGTCGTGATGCGCACAAGCTGGCCCGGACACCCCACGCTAATAAAAAAAAAATAGAGTCTTCGCAGTGCAAGACAAAAGTGTTTTTCCGTGAACAGTTTATTATTGATATTTTCGTCAGCAATAACGGATCAGAACACCCTAAATTTCCAAATCCAACTTCTTCCATGCTAACCAATAACATGGGCACCCATAACTCATGAGGACTTTTCTTGTTTTTCTAAGAAAAGAAAATTTCTTTTGTGATGGGAACGTGAAGAAATATTGGATAGTTGATGTACGCATTTTCCATATATATATATAGTCTTTGACTTTTTGTAACTGAAATTGAATTGCTTGGAAACTACCAATCAATCTCATGATCAAAAAGGGTTTGATAATGTACTACTTACATCATTTCCTTCACACATTTTATTGAGAATGAAATGGAAAATCCTTTCCCATTCCTTAATTTTCTATTCTTAATATATATATATATATATATACACACACACATGCACGCGCTCTCGAAGAATGAATATATGATTGATAATGATAAGGATTGAGATTTACTTCATCCACGTTAACTCTTGTAATAGAGATGGGTGTCGAGATAGGCTTGTGATCTCTTAAATCACCTCTTTTTTTCTCGCTCCTATTAGCTTTTTTTATATACAAATTTTTAAAAAATTAACTCAATGCACATAATTAATCTTAGTTGATTTACAGGGTCACATGTCACGTGAACATATATAGGATTATAAGATGCTTTTGTAGAGAATTTATAAAAATGGTTTGCAGGATCCAGAAAACATGCATGAACTGGCATCATCGAATCTTAACATTCCTAAGAAGAAGAAGAAGAAAATCCTTATAAAATCTAATCACTAATTGCCCTCTTAATCTCTTAATTCAAAGTTTAATTTAAGCAAAAAAAAAAAAGAACTAATTTCCCAAAATTAAGAGGTCAAAATCAAAGGCCTAAGTGGGAATCGATTTAATTTTGAGATTATGAATCACGATTTGTAGAGCGGATATATTTTCCCATGTGCACTACTATTGTGTCAGCCAAAAATACGTGATGTGTTGAGTTAAATTGTAGTGTTTTCGGTGGTCATGATCATTAATCATGACATTGTGTGTATTTCATGGCTCTTTCTTGAGACTTTTTGAGCGCTTTTGTTGGAGAAGCCCTCTTAATTACCGGCCAGCAACAAATAACTCCATAATATATATATTTTCTTAATTTTAGTTATCAAGCTATTTTGGGTCAAATGTTATATATATATATATATATAGGGTTTCATCCAAAAAGCAATGAAGCATGCGATTCAATGATGAAATCATAAGAGGATATATACGTTTTCATATGAAAATAAAATAAGGAAATTAAAAGGTTAATGGTTTTACATAACAATAAGGAAATACACGCACACGCACACGCACATTTATATTTAAAGGAAGGAAATCACTTACTACGTACAGAGGAACCAAATCTTAAAATTACACGAATCAAGAAACATGGCTTAAGCCTCTCAAGTTTCAATATTTGATCAGACACATGAAAACAATTCAAGCCAGCTGCCATATCAGTATAGAAATTCTCAATTGCTTCTCACTAATTTGAATATGAGCTTGCTTGCATGCCGTTGGCTTCTTTCCAATTATTGAGCACCTCACCTGCGGTGCAGATCATTGCTCAAATTATTGTAGCACCAGGCAGGCGTGATGGCAACAGTTTTTGTTTTTTGGGAACTAGCAAGTTCATGATGAGGTTAAGAGTTAATTTTAAGCCATTTCTAAGTAATTTCTAATTCCTACACCTAGTTGGATATGCCTTGGAGGATGCCCTATCCATGATTTTCTCCACTGAAATCTGATCAGTTTCTGTGACTACAAGCACAGGCCATGCCTGCATTAGACATCGATAGCACCAAACTAGCTCATCAACAAAAAAAGAGATGCACAGAGAAATGTGATGTTGCATAATTGGAATCAAAATTAAAAGGTGATTATGTCATATATAAGAAACATTTCGGTACGTGTAACAGTGCATCAGAATTGAAGAACCTGTGTATACAAATATATAATTGTTCAACTTATATAAGAAGAAAGGGGGGAAAAAGAAGAAGTAGCTAGTAACTTAGTTTATTGATAAGTGCCAACGCATTGCTTGTCAGCCTGGCAACATTCACTATACTCTTCCTGATCTTGATCATCACTTCATCAGTTATATTCCTCTCTTCAAATCCTTCTGTGCAGGTATCCTCATCCGTTATCGCGGCACTTATCCATGTCTTTATATTAGCAATCTGAAATTCAATATCGGAACCTTTTAGGCTGCCTAAGGCCTTCAAAGACTGGTTGAGCTCATCGATGGAGTCTCCGATTTCCTCGATGCAATCTTTAACAATACCAGCTTCAGTCTTGCTTAAGCCCTTCTGCTTTGATAGAGCCTTTACTAAGGATGATGTGTTGCTAGCAGCTTTTAGGGTCACAGTTAACGCTGTTCTGCATAGTTTGAGGTAATTGGTTTTGATGGTAGAGGTGTAAGAAGAGAGGGACTTGAAGCAAAGTTGTGGATATGTGGTAGAATTGCAAGCTGTCTGCAGGTAATTTGTGTAGGTTTTGCTGGTGGTATCTGCCAAGGAAAGCTGCACATTTGTTGATATGCATAAAAGCAAAGTAAGAAGCAAGGCTAGAACATTGAATGAGCTTGAGCTTGAAGTGATTTTAGCTCCCATGGCTTCTCTTTCTCTTATCTCTCAATCTCAATCTTGCATTGATAGGTGTGAGATGACTCCAATTTATAGGAAAAATTGTACATGTATGCAAGTTCAAGTCATGGATAATGCTGTAGGATATATAAAAGTATTCAAGAATTCAGGAGGAATTTAAATAAAGGACGCAAGGTGGCCATAACCCATGAAATATGAGATTGCACATGCATGAATATGATATGGTAGCTCTAGGTTGCAAGCTACATTAAGTTAATTGATAATTTAAAAAAAATTGAAAAAATAGTTTTATTTATAGTCTAGAAATAGTTTCATTTATAGTCTAGAAATAGTTTCTGATTTGCCCTAATTTTTTTTTCTTGTTGATTAAGAAACAAAAACTGAATTCACCACCAGCATAGCACAACGCTAAATGGTCCTAACACGCAAGGTCTCATGCAATCCTTGAATTTATCAGCTACTTAATTGACTTATAAAACTTGGATGAAGCATTATACGTTAACATAATAAATTCAAATAAATAAAAAAGAGAAAACTTGCTTATAGGCATAAATGTTTTTTTTGAGTTAATGATATGAATTTTTCATGAATTCTTAATTTAAATGGAGTAAAATTAATATTCCACATATAAAATATTAAAATGACCATTAAACATTATGATTTTGATTTTTTATAAAAAATAGTTGTAATTTTGATGTATTTCTTATTTTGTTGGGGTGAACAAATTCCACCTTTATTTATTATCAATAGAATGAAAATGTTTTTTTAATTCTCTGTTGAAAAAAAAAAACCTAGAAAAGAAAAAGAAACTGAACAGCCCCTTGGCTACTGAGCTTATTTTTGCAAACAGCAAGCAAGTTCACGTACCAAACCTCAAAGAAATAATCAACTTTATATCCCTAGAATAGGCAGAACCATAGTGATGAGCACCATCCAAGGATTGAGTAGTACGAAATTGACAAACATGCTATCAACCCGTGAAAGAAAACACAAGGACCGGAATGAAAAGAGGAGCAGCAGAAGAGAGGGTGACTGCCAGGGCCACCTGCTTCAACCTGCAAGCTGAAATACCCATTTCCAGCTCTACAACAACAAAAACAAGAAAATATGTGATCCGGGATACAACATGACGAATCATACCGCTTTGATCTACCAAACCTGAGTCCTCGAACTTTCCCAGCTTGAGAGACAGCCTTGCAGGCCGAAGGCTCGACAGAAGTGATGAGGACGTTTACAAGCAGTGACTATATGCATAAGAAAGCAATAGCTCGTGAAACTTGCTTTCCACACCCAACAACAAAATCCAAAGAATGTCTATTTACAACAAATGCATAGAGAAAAAATACATGACTGACCAGCTTGGCCACCATCATCACACCCCTGGCTACACTACACAAGACACAACCACCAGTTCTACACCATTTCATTCGGTTCATGAGAGAGTTTAATACAGATTAATGTACAAGTCAGGGTACACATCAGAAATGCAACTGCCTGCACTGTGTTGATTCGATGTCAGATGGGCAGTAAGGGCATTTAAAGGTTTTTGAGCCATTCTTTGACATCTTGTCGATAGACTGCTTGCATAGCACATGGCTACATGACATTAACATAGGAGGGTTTTCCTCAGTTGATTGTTCCTTGGACACAGGACATACAAAGATGGAATGGAACTGAAATTCCCTTCCCAACTCCACTGGCACTGGCACTGGCAACTGTTTCATTGACCGCCACTCATTTTTCTTCCCTGCCATCACAGTCATAAACTTCAAAAGTGGTGGCAGACCCTGGAACCCTGCTGCTATTGTCACACTCAATGGGCTTTCAAAAGACTGCCCCAAGAGATTGCAAAACTGCCTTGTAAGATCCTCAGCAACCACATTCCAATTAGTGGGCGATAGCAAATCAGAATAAGGAGATTGATGAAGCCTTCCAGACCACAGGAGACAGGACATAAGCTTCTGGATTTCAGAAAAATGGTTGGAACCAAAAGGAGAAATGTGAGTTCTGACATATGAAAGAGCTTTGCTTCTACTTCCACCTTGCAGTATTTCCACAAACTGTAAACAATGAAGTTTCAGCAGCAGGTCTGACCCGTTTTCTTTGAGCTTATTGGAATTGGCAGCAGCCCAGTTTAGTGCAGGCTCTAGATTTCGGTTCTTCATAGCTTCAAGTATCAGATACATTTCTGAGAAAAGAGATTTCATATCAGCAGTAGATTCTGGTTCCTTGGCCTCATTTATAAAGCAGTCACCAACATCAAACAGGCCTTGCCGATAGAAATGGCCTGCAATTACCTGGTTAACAGTGTGAGCATCAAAATCAATGTTTCTATAAGCCTTGGATATAACTGGGTTGAAAGATTTCTCAAGCTGCTTTGGGTACTTGCTCAGGGCTATATTCAGTTCCTTCTGTGTGCCTTCCATCTGATCACCAAGTGGAGCACTTTCTTGCAACTTTTTCTTAAGTTCACCAAGGACATTTTTAAAGTCCACTTCAGAACCAGATTGTTCCGCCTTCATAATTTCCAATGACTTCTCAATATCTCGCATCATCTGGTCAACAACTTCGTGTGTTTTAGAACCAGACATCTTTTGCTTCTTTGCAACACGATCAAATGCGTCCTTGATGGGATTCAGATCCATTTTTCACCTCACAGTCTCACCAGTTTAAGCTTTGAAATAGCTATGTGAAACCCCTATAAGGAGGTGTCAGAAAAGGGAAGCTCATCACCACTTTTGATTGCAAACAACTCCATGACCCTAGCAACACAAAATTAACCGCTCCCAATATACAATCTTCAACTTAATTGGTATTATCTTCAAACCAAAATTCCAATACCTTTCAAACAAGAAAAGACTCGTGCCGAGTTTGAAGTATTAAAATGTGGAGAAGAGTATTACGTTAGTCCATGCTGTTTCTGCAAGAAATGAAAGTAAAGAATAATTTATTTTCATCTACAAGAAACAACGATTATCAATTTCAAATTAGTAGAACTCCATCGCAAATTCTATTTAAAAGCAGATTGCAAAACAGCTTCAGTCCGTTGCAAAAAGCCTCAACACTCAATAGTATTTGCAACGTATTTCATAATTCCATTGCTAGATTTACCATTGCGAATATTTTTTCAAAGGATTTTCTTAATAAACTACAAAAATTCCGATACTAAATTGCTATCAATCAATTGCAAAACTCTGTCACTAATCCATCATTGTACACACAACATAATATATAAATCAATCCATTTACATTAATTCATAAATTTTCCAGGATAATTTAGTGAGAAAACAAAGGAGCTGGAAAATCAAACAAACACAAATCCACTTACACCTTCTACATAATTTTACTAAAAAAATCAAACTTTCAAGGTAATTTACCAATTTCATGACAAAAATCAAGAACCCAAAAACAAACTCACTATAGCAGTGAAACAAGAAGAATAAGAAACTGGGTTCTGCCTTAATCGCAAAAATATCAACCATTTTTGCAAGAGTAAAAATTCAGCGAGGTCCAAGAAAATCGTAAAAGACAATACCAAAATGAATAACGTTAAAGAAAAGGAAGAGGAAGGGAGAGGGAGAGAGGCATACCTTGGGATGCCGTTGGGTTGGGCGTTAGATTTTGAGAAGTTTGGTCGGAGGCGGGAAGGAGGTTGCTGGCGGGTTCGGCGGCTGATGGAGTTGAAAGAGGTGGGAGAGAGGATAGAATGAATATCTGATCTCTTCTTCAGATCAAATCGGTTATTTTGCAATTTCTTTCAGGGAAAACTACATATTAGTCCAAATATTTATCATGAGTTTCACGTATTGGTCCCTATACTATTATTATTATTTGCTAGAGGAGCCTTGATCCATAATCATAATTATTAAATCTGGTATGATTTGGTAGGTTGAATTTGTTTTGAAACATTGGGAAACTTTTATGGACGAAATAAATTCAAAAGAGTAATTCTGAAAGAAAATAAAATAAAAATTCCAAAACAAATTTCAACGTTTTCTCAAGTGTGCAATTTCATAAATAATTAAATATATTATAATTTGATTAGGGTATGTTCTAATTCAAGCTGGGACACTTGGAAGGACAAGCATCCTTTATTTGTGAGCTAGAGGCAACCTCAAACAACAACAAGTGTCCTGAAAAGATAAGGTAGTAGGACATTTTTAGGGCAGTTTGCAAGGCTCGTGAAGCCAAAAGGCTTTTGGAATAAGCTGTCAGTTAATCAAGTACTAAAGGTCAAACCCTATAGAAAGCCAAGTGCCTGTCCTATAAGATCTGTACGACTTTTTTTTTAAAAATAGTATAATAAATTAAAAATATTCACGGAAAAACATAGTTAAAAACAATTTTGATGAAATAATATACTTCATATTTGTCAATTTTATTTTGATAGATATTTTATATTTGTCAATTTTATTTCAATAGGTATTTTATATTTTTAATTAGAATAGAATATTTTAGTTTTGAAATATTTTCGCGTGCCGTTTTAGGATTGTACTGTTCATATATATATATATATATATATATATTCAATAAACATAATTCAAATTTAAGATAAATTAATTATAAATTATACAATACAAATACAGTGTCAAACAAATATAATTTTAAAATTTAAAATATTTCTAAATAGTTAAGATTAAATAGATCTTTAACTTAAAGTAATTCAACTTAAACAAAATATTAAAATATTATGAAAGTAAAATGTTTTAACACGAATATTTTAAATATAAAGTTAGGTCAATGTTATCAAGACTAATGAAATCTAAAGCATCCCTTGTTTTGCTCAAATTCCTACAAAGTATAAACATGAAAAAAACAACATGAATATTAACATATATATTAGTGATAAATTTAATTTTAAAAAATTAATATCATTATTAATAAAAATAGTAATAATAATTTTCAATATTATTATTAATATTATTATTATTGAAAATAGTAATGAAAAAGAGATTTTTTATACTTGGGTGGTTTAATTAATTAAATTGAACAAGGTTCAATTTGATTCGATTCAATGACTTTTCAAGAGCGGAACGGAACACGTGGAATGAAACCGGAATGTTCCGGCTGAAATTTAGCCGAAAAATCCGAAACGGACCGAGATTTAAAATGAGATAAAAATTGTTTTGTTTTGTTTCGTTTTTTGAATTAGTATGGAATGTTTCGGGCATTCCTAGTGAAACGGAACGGAATTGACAATCTTGAATTTCATACATGAAATGTAATGATTGAGAAATATAATATTTATAGTTTATTGTTATTTTGAATAGTGATATTCAATAAAAAATATTAAATAAGTAGGAGAGGAAAAAGAAAAAGAAATAGAAGATTTCGAAGACACATAAAAACTTTGATTATGACATCATCAATATTATTGAAAAAATTTTGACGAGATAAATCCAACAACACTAAAAAAGTTCACCAAGTAACTCGAGTAAGCCACACTTGTCGTTCAAAGATACTCAATGACTCACTTATCTTTGGTTGTAAATATGATCCATTTAAGTTATCATTGATGTTTTTTTTTTTTTTAATATTGTTGAGTTTGTCTCATTAAATTTTTTTTTAATCAAGAAAGAGCATTACTTGAAGACATTAGCTAGACTGATATACATGATTAGGTTAATGATTTAATTTTATAGAACAATGGATATATACTCAAAATCTGATAGACTTGAAATTGATATGTAAAATTCCTTATTTAAATTTTTTATTTGGTGAGCAATGAATATGTATGGATACTTATGATACATGAAAAATCTATAAAGATATTTTATATAATATATACATTTTCATAAATATCTTTATAAATATCTTATAATTTAAATATTATGAGATATTTATATAAAATATCTTGGATATCTATTAAGATATTTATTTTAATAAAGTTTATATAAATAGATTTTTTTAGAGCTCATTTCTCTAGACAACACAAGTTTAACACAATACAAGTTTAATATAAAATTTATTAAGGTTTAAGAAAAATTTAAGTTTAGAATAATATTTATTCTTCTTATCACCTAAATAAATATTATATTGACATAAATATCTGAATATTTTTCTTGCAGGTGTTGCTAGATTCATCGAATCTTTTGAATCTGGTTTTATTAAACAATAAAAAATGCCTCGATATTTCTCATGAGGATTTTTTCTGGCTTCATCAGATATAATAATAGAAACTCAACCTTTAAATACTCCCTATTTCTAATCTGAGTTACCTAATTAATTAATTATTAATGGACTACATGTATGTCATGTAACTTGCCAAATAGAGCAGAGAATGAAGGAAAAATGATTATTAATTCAAACTATAGCAGAAACAACCATTTATGTTTGGGTAACAAACAAGCTGGAAAATATTATCCAACCAAATTGATAGGCCATACAATTCGTGGATTTCCTTTACACATAACTATTTCACAATGAAACACAACAGAGAAGAGGATTAATTAACCTGTCGCTAATTTTTTTTTTTATTAATATAGATATCCGGATCAGTTTTTATACATATCGATTTATTCCACAAACTCTAAAGTTAATAACTATATATGTTTTCAATGATCCTGAAAGGATTTGAACTCATGATATTAAGGAATAAACCAAAATCTGACCAGTTGAACTGCAATTATTAACTTTGACTAATTAAGTTTACTAGAGGTGATTAATTAAGTCCGTTAACGAGAGCCAATGCATTGCTTGTTAACCGTGCAACTGTGGCAATGTAGCTCCTTATACTGTCCATAATTTTCCCATTTATAGCTTTTCCAACAAAGCCATCCATTTTCATGTATCTTCATCTGTCAAGGCAGCACTTACCCATGTTTGTATGTTGCTCTTTTCCATTTCAAAACCTGGGCCTTCAAGTTCA
>Ga0307515_10025617_pt1 | contig 10197 bp, 9 predicted proteins | sample 17_EM_MG_FD_194513 | JGI IMG/M metagenome (GOLD analysis project Ga0307515, IMG submission 194513) | Populus trichocarpa ectomycorrhiza microbial communities from riparian zone in the Pacific Northwest, United States - 17_EM | ecosystem: Host-associated > Plants > Roots > Unclassified | place...
CTGTATGCCTGGACATCGGTATACCGCTGCCGAGTACGCACTGCATCAGAAAGTCGAGAGTTTCGGGAGGTTGCTTTCCGAGTTGGCAGAGCACCGGTTAACCCACACCTACGCTGTGGTTACGCTTTTCTGTCGACAAGAAGGTATCAAATACCTGGTGCTGAGATATCTCAACACCGGACTTTTACCATTCGAGGAATTTTCCGAGGAGTGGTTGTTTGACGAGGAAACCTAATCCTCGTCTATATTGGTGACGGGAATTGGCATCGGTTCAATTTGCCCGAGTTCGCGGACGTGGCGGTACTTCTTCAGTTAAACGAAGAGATAGCTCTAGCAAGACGGGCAAGAGGTTGAGTCTTGGGAAAGACGAGGAGAGAAAGAGATTTGATAGGCGGCCGTACTTTAATCCAATAAATATTGTATTAGTTATTGGGATCTAAACACCCCCGTAACAGAATCTCACACTCAAAACAAGCCAATGACTGCCGTGGGATACATTTCGGACATGGAAGACATTGTCAAAGTATGGTGGTCACTCTTTCACCATGATGGTGCGGCTGCATTTACATTGTCAGAAAGGTCTCCTTTGCTACCACCTTTGTCTGCAAAGGACCTCCCTGGAGGATGAACTCAAATATTAAATGTCCGCCGAATCCAAAGAATGAACCGTCATCCAGTCAAAATTGATGAGGATAGCGCACCTCAAAGAATTTCGCACACTGAAGATTGGCTTAACTGGAATGCGGACTCAGATAATCCAAATGACAGCGAAGAAAATTGTGCGGCGGACGTTGAATCTGATATAGAGCAGGACAATAGCATCGAGGATCCGGTATGCCCAGAGCAGCGGGATGTGAGTGCCGCACCAAATGTTCCTGGATTGATTCGGCCGACACACAATTCAAAGAGACAGGCTGAAAAAGTGTTGCTGACGGTCAATGCAATCGAAACGAGAAGGAATACGGGAGTGAAGAAAAAGTAGGACAGAATGTGTCAATGTTTCACCAGGTTCTTTATGTATCTTGACTGATGGTTTTAGTTAGAGATATATTATGGCCGAATAATGAGCAGTAGCTTGAAAATATTGGTTGCTAAACAGATCTATAGCAGGTGCAATGAAGCTTTTGGCAAGATACATAAATTTTAGTCGTGTGAGAGCAAACAGTGCAAGAATGATACTGAGCTCAGCTTTGCCACAAGGCCAAGTCTCAATCTGTCAGAAAGACTACCAATAGGTTCAAATCATGATGAAAACTATTATCGATGGCAGCAGATGTTGAATGGACGATACATTAAAATGAGGGTCAACGGAGCGTCAATGATTTGTGGTATTGTAAGTACCGTAATTACACAGTGATTTGGTCGCGCTTATGCATAACCGATGTATTGGCAACGTTTAAAGGCAAAAGAGATACCAACACAGTCACCGCCCCACTCTGAGAATGAGCATCAACGGAGCGTCAACGATGTTTAGCTTCGCATCTTGCATAATCTATGTCCCGATTGGTTGCAGACATCCATTTATCAGATATTGGCAGCCTTTATTGGGAAAAACTACAGCAACATGGTCCCTGACACATCCTGAGAATGAGCGTCAATGGAGCGTCAATGATTTTTATTTTCGCATGTTGGGTAATTTAAGTTCTGATTGGTTGCCGACATCCATTCATCAAATATTGGCAGCCTGTACTGGCAAAAACAACTGCGACTTGCTCCCTGTCACATACTGAAAATGAGCATCAACGGAGCGTCAACAGTGATAGTTGTTGCATATTTGGTAATCAAGGCATCGCGCAAATCTTCGCGTTCATAAGGGAATTATTGACCACCCTGATAGGCAAAAATAAAATTTATCCAAGGTGAAACACCGATTCCAAATTTGTCGATATTGCAAGCAGCAATGCATGCAAAACCTTATTATTGGTTGTTGAAAACACGATTTTGATAAGATACTATTAACAAACTTCAAAAACAAGAGCCTTATATGGATCTATGGATGGACCCGCCGACAACCTGCCCAATCCAGATGAGTTGGGAGTTTACCGTTGAACCGTACCCGAGTTGACGGTTCACGTTGATTGACAACACGGACCACCAATTTGGCAACGGTTCGATTTGGACGCGGTCCTGGACCCAAAGTGACAGTCCGGAACCGTTGCTAACACTATTTGTCGTTCACGACGTTGGAATAATGGATCAAAACTCTTGCGTTTAGCAGGTGTCACCTGCTGGATATCGCGCTCCAATCACTCAATTACCTTCTTACAATCAGCATCTGACCAAGTGGTTGCCGCTTGTTGGGCTCTGTTCAGGCACACCTGAAATTGCCTACGTTCTGTTGTTGATACCTTTTCAGCCCCACACACAAGGGCTTCCATTGCAGCAGGAATCTTATAAATCTTTTGTTTGTGTAACTGATGGGATTCTGTTGCCAACAGGTCATCCACTTTGGCCTTCATAGACTTCGACATTTTCTAATCTTGAAAAATACCTTTTTTCTGGTAAAATCGCCTCAGTGCATCATCCAGTGCTTTGAGGGATAGATCAAAGTGATTTTGTTGGCTAACAAGTAGAGAGAATTAACATAATGCCCACACTGCTCCGATTACCATTTCATCGGCAGCGTTGTCCACCGCAGTTTTCCAATCAACTTTGGAGCAGTCAAGATTTGGAGCGCAGTTCACTGCCAGTGTTCTGATCATTCCACAGATCTCTTTACCTTGCCAGGTGCTGCTTTTCCATGAATCGAATGGTTTAGAGCAGTGCTGGAGGCTGGGATACTGTGGCACAGATGTGAATCGATTGTCAAATTGATCCTTGACATTTCTAGCTTTCAGGTATTTGAGGTGCCAGTGCAATTAGTCTTTAACTAAACCCACGACCAGCTGATGCAATTCATCAGGCTGCCAAAGGAGAGAGACATTGCAGTGAGGGTATTGCCAGAACTGGTTGCGGATTGGGTCGACACCTGGAGTGTGAAGAGCATCAATAGTATTGTCCTCCAGCAGCTCCGAGTGGATATGGTGGTCCCTGGAGTTATCGAGTGGTCGAACAGATGAATGCCCCATTGGCGCACCCTGAGGAGTTTCACACAGTGGGCATCAGCCATATGAGACTTGAGCAACCATGACTTGTTCCGGATAATCCCTGACCCAGGCAGCCACAAGAGGGTAACATTGTCGCTGGAATCCATCTGCACAATCCCATTTCAAGCCAGGGCCAGTGATGTCAACATGCCTAAGTTGAGACAGCACAGTTCCAACAGCGGAATGCGATGCTTCGTCAATGATTTTGGCACCTTTCGGGGGACCTGGGATCAGCCCAACAAGAATACAGAAACATGATTATGGTGTACGGCAGATATCTTTTCGAAGATTACCAATTGTGCGATGATGTGGCCAGGCATGCTGGTTGCCAGAAAAATTGGTCTAGTGAGTCTTGTCAGATGCACATATGACTGGCACAATTGTCGCTCCGGTAGGAAGTTCATTCTTTGTATCCCACCACTAATCACCCGTATTCATCTCGCTGTAGATTTGATCACCCTAACTGTCAGCGAGGCATACCGGTTCAAAATAGAGGTGCACCTCAAATGGGAGATGTGCCTAGCGGAGCTGGATACATTTGAAAATATCCCTGTAGTATAATGTTCCGAAGATGGGTCAGTCATCTTCAATCCAACTATCATGGCCAAGCCCAAAATCGAGTTCACAGAGGAGCTGTCATAGAGAATCTGCTGATTGGAATGATTCGATCTTGAAGTTGTCAAGTCCACGTTGAAGAAGTTGATCAATGCAGGTTTTCGTTTGCTGGCTAAATGACTGGGCCTGCTTAAAGTCGTGTGCGGATTGAAATCGATGCCCTGGATTGCACCGTTCTGAGTACTTTCGATGCTTGTTGTCGAATCCCGTTGCTTCACCGTACGCTCTCCCCACCGCGTTTTCCTCTCCAACTACCTGCCTATGAGCCTTTGTCTTTGTTGGATCAGGGGTACAGGTGAGATCAGGCTGCTGAGGGTCTATAGGTTCTTCATTCGGATTTTCAGATGGTGGTGCACCCAGTACGTTGTCTATGAGTAGATCATGAATTGACCGCTTGTCGATGGCCATTCAGGTGCACCTACTGTAGTCAAACCATGATGGCTCAGGGTGATCCCAGCGGGCAGGTGGTAGAATCCCGTTGGGTAAGAGCCCTTCATTCATCACTATTGGGTGATATTGTTGGTAATGAGCTTCCAGTAGGTTCTCGTTGCATAATGTCACTTTGCAGATAAAGCATTCAACATGTTACTGGCGAGTGTTGACCATATTTGAGAAATGCTCAGTGTTCTGACGAATCTTGATGCTGCTTTAAGGGGGTATGGTATGTTACTGGATTTGAGGCTCAGGGATATTTGTTTGAAAGCGAGCTAACTCAGGTTAGCGTATCACTTTCAAAGCCACATGACACCCCACCAAATGTAGAGCGGTAAAACAAAGTCACCTCACGATCAGTTTTCTTCACAAAATATGATAATATCCATCAATTCCCACACAATGATGCTGCACATTATTGACTGAAAATCTTTAGCAGAGAGAGTTTCTTTTGTCATCACTGCGAGCAACTTGTAATACTTTTCATCAGGTGGTACCACAATCAGACTTATCGTATACTACGTCATTCCAGCATTGCGCAGATTATGTCTACGCTCGAGCCTCAAGCAGCGGATAGCGTCAGCTCAATACCATGAATAGGTAAGTTTCCTAGCTGGCTGTATAACCGCCCAATGATCATCGAGAACTGATAGGCTGGTAGGTAGTTTTCTTCATTCGCGATCCTTGACCGGTCGGTGTATCCTGAGGAGACAACGAAGTGTACACAAGGAGCTCACATGGAATCATTCACTGTTGCCGCTCGACTAACATGCCTCGTATTGAATGAAGTGGTAGGTTGTACACACACATTTGGAGTGTAAAATGCCTAGTCATGCTAACCTTCCAACCAGATATAGTTCTTGTTAGTTTCCTGGAGATATAATGTCGTATCCCTTCTATGACCTTTACAGTCGTGAACAGAACAAAGGTGAGATTCTATCCAAGTTCCTAGTATACGAAGTCGAGCATATAACCAACAAAGGCAGGATGTGTGCGATTCTGATTTCTTTTTCTCAGCTGGGTTTCATGGGATCAAAGATGCAGTGAAAAACCACAGTTTGTGACAAATACGATGAATATAAGAGGACTTCATTCCGCCGAAGGTCACTGCAACCTTCAATTTTCTTAACCATACTCCTCTTCATTCGAAATCGCCAATCGAATTGATATTTTGTTTACCACCATCTTTTGTTGACATACAATGTCGACGTACGGATCTCCACTGAACACAACCAATATGGCTCCAACTGGTGGGCTGTTTGGCTTACAACACCGCCCAGAGGACAATGTGGGAGCATCAGATATTGATGCTCAAAATACACCGAGCAAAGAAACTCAATTCGGGCAACCCCCGAATCAAGTTTATCCTCTACTGGGGTATAGTTACCCGCCTTTGCAGCCACCAATTGCTGGTGCTCCCCAGTTCTACCACCCTACACCATTCAACATGACACCAACCTTGTAATCAAGCTCTCGTGCAACCCAAGGATATCCAAGTTATGGGCCATCGTGGCAAGGATACGACCTCCCCCAAGGAGGTTATGGTGGATGTCAAATGTTCCCCCCTCAGCAATTCACAGGACAGGGGCCGTCATCTCCAGACGCATCTGGAGTGCCTCTAGCACCGCCTGGAAAAATTCCAGTCATTAGGCCAACATCTTCCACCTCTACTCCATATGGACAAATTCCTAGCGCACCAGGGAGACCACCATTAGCCTCCCAACGAACTGATTTCAGCCAGCTGCAGAAATGCTCAGGACCCATGAGTATCTGAACAGCAGCCTTGATGAGCTGGAAAACTGATCCAATATCCACCTTGTGTCCTATAATACGTTAACCTCCAGAGCGAAACCATCAAGCAATGGCCGGCTCTCATACTGTTCATGAAGTTTCGGGATTTCTGATGAGTCACACCTGTACACGACGAAAATAGTGAGGGCTGGAGAATTGCAATGAATGCGATAATTGGATTCAAACTTCAAGTCACTCCAACACTGGGATTCCATTCACTCTATGACTGGTGTTATAAGACGATGTGGCTGTTTTCAGGTGCACCTGAAGATCCAGAGGATGATACTGAGATGGGAAAGCACAGTGCCAATGTACTGTATTCCGCGGTGAAGAGTTTGATGCATGCCATCCAGACTGAAGATGAAGATGCTCAACAGAATGCGGCGCACCAGATGATTCAAATTGCAAAGCGCTGGACAATCAGGAGGTGGTCAGAATCCAAACTCGCGAATGGGAAACCACTGATTCAGATACCTAAAGAGAAAGCACACCTCATTGATCGCGAATGGACTGAGGACGAGCACACTAAACTAAAGACCCTTGTTGCGAGATACACTTCACAGGGTGTTTCAGGAGCATGGAGGGTACTTAGATGGTGGCTGGCATGTTTCTCAATGGTATTGGGAGACACCGAGGATTGGAAAGATGTTTTTGGACAATGGTCCGATGAATGGCCACTCCATACTTGGGTGGATTCTCCAATCTTCTGATGGCTGAGAGAGACATTTCTGCCAAGGCTTATCAACGAATCTGCAGAGTATCCCGAACCTGACGAAGACGAAGGATCCAATGATGCGCTTCTGTACACACCTGAATGTCATCAAAGCACCTTGCCTCGTGCACCTCCTCTTCAAAAGGACATTCTACTTCGTCCTCTGCGTGGCCAGGTTTGTCATTTGAAGTGGTGGCTCACAAAGTTATTTGCGGATCATTTGGATATTTTCTACATGTATGCAAAAATGGGCAATGAAGAGTGCACAGAAATGCAGCTCAAATTCCAAGATTCACTAAATCCCTCTGTGTTTGTTACTACACCCAAAGTGGGTGGGATAGGCCTCAATCTCACAGCAGCAAACCATGCGGTGAGAAGTCATAAGTTCTGGGTATTGAATGAGCAGCGTGAGGGATTTGCACGGGTTGTCTGACGGGGGCCAAACAGATCTCCACACACATGGCCACTGAACACCGGACCCAATGGTTATGATAAAAGAGTAAGTGATCTCCACAACCTCTCTGGAGTGGCTCAAATGAGAGTCCTGCATGGTCTGAAGAACTGACTGAACATCACAACGACGATGATATTCCGGATTCTGGAGCATGGTCAGGACCAGACAAAGCGGCTTACGAAGCACGGAGACTTCACACTGTCAGATGGTGATGATGAATGATAATTATCAGGGCAGTGAAATCAAGGTATGCCTCTTTCAACATTCAACCAACACAATCTCACCATCTGATGCAAAATAGGCAAATGGTATGGAAAATAAGGCGCAATGGAGGAGTCCAGGAGTATTGGTTAGAGTTCGATTCCATTGTGTGTTAGATGATTATTGTGATGAATATGAGATGATGTCAATGTTAAACAGATGTCTGGTAAATGGAATCATCGCCTCATTTGGATGAACCAATATGTGATGACAAGCAGGTGCACCAGTTGAATGGTGGACTGAGTGAAATTCCGTGGTGCCGTATATTCTCTTGTGAGCATCTGTTGACGCTGCAGTCACTGCTCATATTGGTTCCATAGTCTCCGTGTGGAATTGTGATTCCGAAATCTGCAAATGAGCTCCGTGTTTTCAGGTGCGCCTGAACTTCCAAGTTTGATTCCAATTATTTGTTGCTTGTCTATGTCAGGCGCACAGGATACTAGAGTCATGAAAGAATTCGAAATATTCAATGAATCAACAATGTTGAATCATTGACAGTGGATTGCCCAAGAGAATTGCTGTCAACTTTTCGACTCTCCTGAGACAGATCCAGCACAGTCTATCTCGAAACATCCAGGGATAGACAGACTATCTAAGCAATATCGAGTTGATGTAGATCAGCAAAATGTATATCAGTCCGGAAGCAACACGCAATCCTCTCAGACACTCCGGGCGACCTCACCACTGCTTCTAAGTACTTCTAGATGCTCCCAGACCCCCCTGGAGCTAAGCAAAGTGCTCTCAGACTCTGCAAGAGCATTCTCACGTGCTCCTGAAAGCACCTGCAGTTATGGATGTGCATTCAGGACGCTCTAAGAGTTGACTTATAGAATAGTCAAATTTTGGAGGTCCGGAGACCTCTGCGCAGATCTGCAGGAGTCTTCGAAAGAAGCTGAGACCGCTGCGCAGCTCTGTGGCATACTTCGCGAGTAGCTGAGGCCACTGCACCACTCTGTGGGAGACTTGGTGCCGTATTCTCACAGCAGTGGTTCTTTAATAACTACAAGGCATTGTGTCTTTGTTACAGTCACAAGATTCGCTACATCATAATATCGCATGCATTATGAAATTCTCTCTCTATATATATACGGTCAAGCGGGCTGCAGATGGTACTCGAGTATAATCGGAGGCGTACCTGGACACGCCCATTGAGGACGGAGCTAGAAGGCAGAGAGCACACCAGCAACACTCCGCTGCACCTCTTGCAACATCCAAATGGGATTCAAGAGAAAGAGGGGTTCTGGTTCGTGGATGGTAGGAATCAGGTGAAAAGATATGATACTGCCCGGCGTTGAGGATCCACGCAATTGGGTGGATCCACGAATTCTCAGACAATGCAAATGGGATCAAAAGTTGGGAAAGATAGAGTGTCGATATTGTTTGTATGATAAGATATGATGGAAATAAGATGATGTCCATCTACTCTGGGGTCTGCCGAATATATACTCCCCCTCACTCATTCCACCACCGTTACCCCTGTATCTTCATACAGCCGCTGTCGCTCCTTAATGATGTACTTGGGGGCTGCGATTGAGCACGATGGGAGATGCACTTGGAGGCCGTGAACATCGGAACTTGGAGGCCGTAATTGTGTGAGTTAGGAGATGCGGTTGGCGGCCGTAATCGTGCGTGTTTACTGATACCACTTGGAGGCTCTGATTGGGCGAGTTTGGAGATGCACTTGGAGGCCGTGATCGAGCGAGATTGGAGTAGTACTTGGAGGAGGTCAATCTGGAGGCGGTGGTTTGGGAGAGAGGCGCAATGGGAGCTGACACTGTATTCGCTGGTTAACTTGTAATTGTGGGAATCTAGAGAATTGAGTACAACATGGTCTGCCGAGAGATGAAAGACTGGCTGTGTGCGGGAGACAGTCGATCTTGAGATGATGCAGTACACAGTGTATGCATTTAGTGTTAGCAACGGTTCCAAACTGTCACTTCAGGTCCGGGTCCGGGTTGTCCATATACCCGAACTGTCAACTCGGGTACAGTTCAATGGTAAACTCCCAACGCATTTGAATTGGGCGGGTTGTCATTGGGTCGCCCAGCGGGTCCATCGATAGATTCAATGAAGGCTCTTGCTTTTGGAGTATGTGAATAGTATCTTATCAAAATCACGTTTTCAACTACCAAGGATATGTTTTTGCATGCTGTGCAGCTTGCAATATCGATTAATTTGGAATTGGTATTGTATCTTTGAGACATTGCATTTTTGCCTATCAGGGAGGTCAATAATTCCGTTACGAGCGCGGAGATTAGCGCGATGCCTTGATTACCAAATATGCAACGACTAAAACGGTTGAAGCTCTGTTTATATTCGTTTTCAGGATGCGGCAGGGAGCATGTCGCTGTTGTTTGTGCCAGTAAAGGCTGCCAATATTGGATAAATGGACGTCGGCAACAAATTGGAACATAAATTACCCAGGATTCGAAGCTGAAAATCGTTGACACTCCGTGGACGCTCATCCTCAGGATGTGGCAGTGAGCATGTCGCTGTAGTTTTTCCCAGTAAAGGCAGGCAATATCTGATGAATAGAGGTGTACAACCGATCGGAACATAAATTACCCAAGATGCGAAGCTAAAAATCGTTGATGCTCCGGTGACGGTGACCCTCATTCTCAGGATGCGGCAGGGAGTGTGTCACTGTAGTTTTTCCCGGTAAAGGCTGTCAATATCTGACAACTGGATCTCTGTTACGGGGGTACAACGCATATCCAAAATTACTTCGCTAAGTATATTGGGTGCGTACAGCCGTACGATCCTTTCCTATATTATTTGGCCAACCGGAATTCTCAGTAGTCTCAATATCCTCGGAGTCAGTACTTTCCTCGAGACTATCTTTTTCC
>Ga0307515_10025618_pt1 | contig 10197 bp, 7 predicted proteins | sample 17_EM_MG_FD_194513 | JGI IMG/M metagenome (GOLD analysis project Ga0307515, IMG submission 194513) | Populus trichocarpa ectomycorrhiza microbial communities from riparian zone in the Pacific Northwest, United States - 17_EM | ecosystem: Host-associated > Plants > Roots > Unclassified | place...
CTGCAACCAACCCCCCCCCCCCCCCCCCGGGCGTATATGGCGGACATCATATTTTCCCACCGCACCAGGAAGGAATTCGCGGTGAGATGAGCTGCAAAAGTACCTGTATTTTGATCGTTGATGTTTAGAAACGGTACGTATCGTCCGAGCGACCCAGAGAGATGTAGTGCGCCTTATCCCTAGCGTGTTGCTCGGGAGAAACCCAGTAGAGTGGCGGATCACGGAGCCAGTGGTTGGATCAACTCTCTCGCCTATGGTTTTTTCTTCGACTCTCCGGAGGCGGGATAGATATGGACGTGTCTGAGGCCTTGTATCTAGAATGGCCATGGTGAGAGCTGAATTTCATCGATCTTGAGCCCCCGCTCTGGCAGGACTATACCGAACCGGATACTGATAGGCCCTCTGGGCGGCGACAGTAGGTCTTAGGAATCTATTCTGTGTCGATTTACTCCTCCGGGGTCTCTTCGCTGGCCTAATCCGGTTGGTGGCAGGTTGCGAGTGTTCTGTGAGTGTAAATTTCGGCCAGCCAAGTGAAAAGGATCCACCCAGTTATCTAGTTCCTGACCTGCTCGTTATCGCTGAGCACAACTGATCCCATGATACTGAGAACCCTCGGGTCGGGGTTGGTTTTGTCAATGGGTGCCAGGGCACCGTATATAGTACGAGGATCTAGTACCGCCTCACTTATCCGAAGGAGCTCGTTCTGCGTCGGTTCCTTTATCAGACTGTACTCAGCGCTACCAGTACTGTTGATCAAAGTCTAGGAGCTCTTCCCAGTATTTGACATCTGCATAATTGGAACTGAGTGACACCCTTGCCCTTAACGAAAATGGTGGACGTATCATTTGGTACTATCGGTAGCAACAGTTAACCCTCTGATTCCGGAATATGATACACCCCTACGTCTAGCGCTGGTAGCCCGCATTTGGTGAGAATCTGGATTGTCCGGCAGTTCGAGGGATGTTGAGTGGGGTGTTGCGTGGGAGGTTGCGTGGGATTCTGCGAGGAGACGTTCCAGCTCTGGAACCTTCGGATGATGTGGGTTTGCCGTTCTATTTCCCTCCAAGGTTTGCACGTATTTTGCCCCGAGACGTGAAGGTTTTGGGTTCCGGAGGGAGGGATTTTTGGAGTCGGTGCTTGCCGTCGTTGTCGTTGTCGTAAGAAAAGTCGTCCAGAGTGTCGTTATCCATCCTGTCCTCCCCGCATCTAAGGATTTGGTCAACCGGAGCCAAATCTCCAAGTGCCTAGGTCGTCTTCGTCTTCGTCCTCGTTGGCTGGTGGTGGGTTGGTGTGTAATTGTCGCGGAAGAGTGTATCCAAAAAAATGTGGATTGCTAATCTATGGGGGGAGGCAAGCGAAATACCTGCTAATTAAGTTAGTTTAGGACACCTGGTAAGTATTATTGGACATCTAGCGGAATATACCTAACCGCCGTATAGGGAGGGATACCGATCTCTCGGAATGGGTGATCTATATGACATGCCGCGGGCCACAACAGAAGCCATCCTCAAGATCAACGAAGAATTGTTAAAGATCTGCCGGCAGTACATCCAGGAGATATGGTACAACGCCAGGGCTGCAGATCATCAATTTTGATCACTTACACTCGCCCCACCACGAATTATTAGAAAGTGTGTGTCCCATGAGATGCGTGGCGGCATGTTCGTTTATTGTATTGACCAAATCCGGAAACTCTATGAACCGGACAACCTCCCTGAAAATTGCCAAAGGGTATTGTTTGGGTCCCAGTTGGCGAGTCGAAACGAATAGACAATCATGTTTCCGGTATCGCTTACGTTATAAGTTGCAGAGCAATGCTATTTTTAGAAATCCACCGTCTTTGTTAGGGGGATTTTGAGCATTATTATCCGATGAGGGTGGTAGAACAGAGGAACAAATTCCACTTTCAAGGTCTTAGAATACGTTACTTTGAATATAGCTGTCTATACGTACCAGTTGGGGGATTTTGTGGATAAGACGTTTGGGGAAACCGTAGTACTATAGGGTAGTGTCCGGAGCTCAGGAGGTTGGTTATTACTACATACTTTCTCAAGTATCTTCCCGTAAGATTCCTTACTCCAGATAACATGCGGGAGAACTGTAGATGGATGTCTATTGATGCAACCAGCCACAGCTCGGGGAGGTTGCCGTCTGCCAGAAGTGGTGCGAATTGGACTATACCCACAGACGGGGTTGTTAACCGCAGCCAACTTCTGGGCCGTATCCATTCTGGGTTGTCAAAATTTGCCAATGGAAGGCCCGTCGGGATCCCATACCGTGGTGGGGCTCAGAGGCTTGGGCCAACAGAGCGGTAGCTATTGTTTAAAGAGACTTGGGTGATTAAAAATCGGAAGGGTTTGGGGTAACCGGAGGTTCGTTCGTTGCTGTTCTTAAACCAGGACCGGGGCGACGGCTTGTGGTCTGGGCGAAGGGAAAGGGGATCGGGTACTCGGCATGGACGAAGGAAGAGTTAGGATTATCGGAGCCGAGGGGTATCGCTAATAGAAAGTCGAACCTGGTCCGCGAAGCGATATATGCACTCGCCAGGAAGAAAAGCATCAGAAAAATGAAGACGCATCCAAGGAAGAATGTGATGGCCTGTTGAAGAAGGTGGTGGAGACGATTCCTGATCTCTTATCCATTCGCGAATGTTTCAAGCTGTGGGAGGCGGATAATTTGACACTTAATGGGAGATAGCTCAAGACAGCGCTCGACGACATTGCCGAAATAGCTCTGCGGTGCCGGCTAACCAGGTCTCCACTCACACACTCCCCATGAGGCAAGCAACCTTGATCTCAATCCTTTCTGCAGAATTCTCTAAAAAAATTATGGGGAATAGTGTTGTAAAGAGTAGATAACACCCCTCCCCTCCCATCGGGGAGGAGAGAGCAGAAGATAAAACAGGAGAAGAAGTCAGAGGATGGAGCAGAAATGATAGGGTGAAGAGAAAAGATAGTTGATGGATGTTCTAAACGTGGGAAGTTCTTTGGGTTTATATCACACTCGTCGATCTTGAAATATTGCGCTCGTATATCTTTTCGTCTACAGCAGGTGCTTACGAGCGACGAGAATATCTAGGACGAGAACATTGAACTACTACATCGAATACCAAAACAAGCTATTCTATCCGACATGATTTGCTGTTCGACGTTCCGTTTGTTGTTGGAGGAAGTGCACATGCACAACGCTTCCAAAACAACTCTGGAACCAATTTCCACATATGGTACGGTACAGCATTCTTTATTTGGCGTCGATACCCAAATTTGCATCTCGATTTCCACCGATATTTACCAATATCACTCTAGTAAATATTTAGTACGTTGCTTCCGAGGAAAGGAATGGGGAGACAAGCGCCAAATGTTCATAGTATGACTGGCCTGGGAATGCAGGCTTGCATCAACCGCAACAGCAGCAAGGAGGACATCTATTCTATGTAATATTGGGTACGTTGCTTCCGATGAAGGAACGCCAAAAAATCCTTGTATGTACGCCTGCATCAAGCAATCGCAACCGCCACCACCAGTAAGGGGGTGATTCTACATATACCGCCAACAGAGAAACTGCATCCGGGTCAGAACTACTATTGCCAACTTAGAGACGAACCCGGGCAGCCGAACCGAACGAAGCCGATAAACATTCCAATATCAAGCCTCATCACGCAAGTGGTAACCGAATCCGCAAACATCAACCGCAAGGGAAATTCTATGGATGCTGCTAGCGGAGCAACTGCACCCTGGTCGGAAATACACTTGACGACATACCACGAGGAGACGGATCTGCGGAACGGGGCACTTGAACCGGACAGAGTTAATGGATATTCCAATACCAAGTCCCAATACACAAGTAGTAATAGTATCCGAAGGCTCAAGAAAAAACGGCCAACTTTCTTATGTGCACAATAAGTGAAGGAATGTAGAATGGAACTACCACAACAGGCGCCGGCCGTGAGAGATTAGTCTAGAAAACGTAGCTCGGAGGGGCGGAGATGGACAACGTGGAGGGGATAAGGAGAGTGTGACGACGAGTTGGGGTCCTGAGACCTGTTGCAGCAGTGGCAGGGGAGGCCACTGGATGGCCGGCTGCAGGACGTCAATCTAGATGTACTTTTCTGTCTAACGAGCTGAGCTGTCGGAGGTTTCCCGCTAGCTGCAGCCATGCTATGAGTGGCCCTCTTGCCCGGTGGGATGAATGGGGGGCGACTCTCAGTTATGATAGCGGTGTGCTTGTCCCTCATCTATGGGGCCTTTTTTCCGCCCAAATACCTCGTGTCCGTAGATAAAGTCTGAGTTCTAAAATTTATCCATACATCAGCCTCAGAATCAGACTTTATCTACAGGGTTGTGATGGAGTACGAGGTTGTGTTTTTGAAGATGGATTAGGTACGACCTCGTACCTTGTCCCCCGAACACCATAGATAAAATCTGATTTTAAGTGTGGTAATCAGACAAAATTTGTCCACGGACACGGGATATTTTAACGAAAAACACTGCTATACCCCTAAATCCCCGAGTCGAAGGTGCTGCCTCCGGTAATACATATCGACTCCATGAAGCGTTGACAGGGTTGCATTGGGGGGCAAAACCCTAGCTATGATTACAGTGCGCAGCAAACATTCTGCATCCGCCAAGAGTCAAGACCCATATTGGCCCAGAATACTCGGCACTAATATGCAAACTTAGCAGAGCAGCAACCCGATCTCCGTTAGAACAATATACATCCAAACTCCTCATGGTATCCATCTACATTCCCCAAAAGTCCGTTATATACAACCCACATCACAGCGCCACAACATCCCTCACTGTCCTCCCCCTCACCATCCCCGCCAAAATCAAATACGCCTCCACATCCGCATCCTCGCCCCACCCACCCCATGCCTCTCGCACCACTAGGTCAAGCCTCTCCAACACCATCCATCCAGTCTTACTAACCTCGACATCCCCTTCAGGCACACCGTACCCGGCGCCTTCTAAAAACACCTTCACAGCGACGAGTACCCTCCTCCCCATGGTATCCTCTAGCATCACCTCTTTCCCCGCTAAAAACCGAATCAACTGTTCAATCTCCGCATAGCGTCTCGCAAACCCCAAGGCTCTCACAAACGCATGCAGCGCTGCTGGCTCGGGGGAAAGCATCGGTTCTTTGTTGTTGTTGATTCCCAGATTATCAAAGAAGATGCGCATGATCATTTCCGGTGGTGGTTTTCCGTCCCAGAGCACTGTTTCCGACAGTGGGATAACGAGCGATCGCTCCGCTGCGACGGCAAGGAGTCGTAGTGTCTCATTGTCGACATCGACAAGCCGCGTCATGTCTTTATACAGCTGCCACACGGCGCGCAAACTTTCGATGCGGTGGTGAGGCCCCAGAGTTAGTGTGAGGCTGCTACGAGGGCTGAGGAAATTGATGAAGCCTTGCATGACCGTGTTCCATGCTGGCCTGTACTTGGGGCAGTGGTAGTGAATGAGACGAAGTGCCTTGAATGGTGATCGGGAGTTGCATAACCGCGATAAAAATGCCGTAAGAACCTTATTGTTGATGGGCTTTGCAGGTCGGGGTAAGGGTTTGATGTGTTTTGGCGAGGGGTGGAGGGGCGAGAGGAAATGATAAGCTTGTTCCGGGTCCCAGTGCTTCAGAACCGTCACCGCGAAGGGAATTGATTTCTTGGCTTCTGCAATGACCAGTGCAGCGATGCGAGCTCTAGGATGGACGCCATCGCGGATCATCATACCGAAGAGATCCTCCACGTTTGGCGGTGGCTCGGCATTGAAAACCCCGTCTCTGGGATTAATTGGCGGTGGGATGAGCTCCTTTCCATCTCCAGGCACATTATTATTCTTTTGCTCGTCAATATTCCGGAGCCAGAAGTCAGATCGAGTCAGATATGGATTTCCCGATACTGCTTTCCGGGCCAGGCTCTCGTCCTGCATCCTTTTCTTTAATTTCTCATCCCAAATAACCTTCTCAAATATTTCCTCCCAAACGTCCGTGTGTGGGACACCACACTGGGCCTTGCACTCTTGGAAATTCCACCACGCTTCCTCAAGGGTTCTTGTGGCGCGAACACGGGCGGCCCATATTCGACTGCTATCGCCGCCGACGTATCCCTCGCCGAGCTTTTGCTTGTTCCAGAAGCTCCTTGTTTGGATAGTTGGTGAGGAGTCTGTGTCTTTTCCAGCCAGCACCAACGCCTCCTTTTCCCAATCCATCAAGCTGTACCCTGCTTCCATCATCTGTCGAATCACCTGGCCTCCTCGGGAAACAACTTCTTCATGAGCTTTCCGATGCGTAGCAGTCCACCCATCTCGCTCTGTAAGCCATGGTGGCCAATTTCTTCCCATATTCCGCACTCTTTGGGCCTCGTCAAATGTTTTGTGATGTGCCAATTGGACAGTGATTATGGCTCTATATCCCTCCCTCGTGATCGGCGCACCCAGAGTTGCCATTCTTTGAACCAACGCAAACTGGCACTTTTGCAACAAAGGCATATTTTTGTACGGCCCATCTGAAGTGGGGATGGAAAATAGTAACAGGAAGCGATTGAAAGTATGTGTAACCCAGGCGGGAGGGCTTCCTGAACTGGTAGTGGCATAGAAATTATTACTGATAAGGTGAACAACACGTAGCAAAGCAGCCGGCCATGTCTCGCGGAAGTGTCTGAGGAGACGAATCGATAGAAGAATTGTCGTTTTTTCATCCTGAATACGTAGCGAGTGGTGTGGTGAATACAGATCTTCGATGATCGGAGAAAGAATTTGCAGCGTTGACCGACGTAAGTGTTTTCGTTGCAATATTGTCAATATCACAAATGGAGGAAGAGGTCTCGCATAGCCCCCTTTAAGAGATCCATTGGCTCTAAAAGTTTTAATTATTGCTTGCAGCTTTAACCCCACCATGTTCTCATCCTCTGACGTCACAATCCACGCCCAGGTCATTACATCCTCAGGAGTACAGCCCCTCCACTGTAAGTATGACCTCACCCAAGGCCTGAAGACCTCCCATATAACCATGAGATCCTTCTTTCTTCTCTCTTTTCGGTTTTCTCTTCGCCTACCACGCGAAGGTAGTTTGGAGGCTGTAGATCTACCTTGAAATCCTCCAATCAAATTGGAATGATGTATGAACGATGCCGTAATCTCTTTCAACGACAATCTAGTCCTTCGACAAAGGGGGGCCACCACAGGTTTACACCGGCGTTTGCGTTGCGAGACCGGCGTGAGGGGATTAACATAGGATAGATTTGTCTTCCCTGGGGAAAACCCCTGAATATCCGCACAGGAGTCTCGTAACAACGAGATGAGTTCCGGTGCCGGGGTATCATAAAACCACCGGCTTTCAGGCGGTAGCTTCCCCTGCTTCGTGCCATCCCCGGCTCGTTGTAATGTCCCATCCCGTAGTAGCCTCCAGAAAAATGCCGAATAATTGCGGCGTCTCCATAATCGTGACGGCCAGGGGAATACCGTATGTCCGGTAGGCTTACGGGACCGTAATCGTCGAGACACTTTCGGGGATCTCCGTGCCATCCGTAGTCGCCAACGTCGGGCTGCAGCTTGCGGCGGACTCCAGCGTACGGTCCTCGGTGGCTTCCAGAGAATCACCCTAGGTAATTTCCAAAGCGCCTTCGGAAGTTGTTCGAACTCATCTCGATGTTCTTGGCAGACTGCGGCATCTGAGAAAGGACGGGCTCGCACAGTTGCACGTTGGTGTCGGCAGTGTGGAATGGCGGCGTCGAGGATGGTGCCATTAAAGCAGGCCAATGCGTGGATGCTGAGAGGACGACGGTACAGAGCCCGGCCGAGAGCCGACTTAAAGATAGACAGTGACATTCATCGAGGCGCCGCGGTGTGGGGTAGGTGAGAGGTGACCATATGGGGAGTTCCGTTGTCGCCAAAAAAAAAGTTGCCGGCTTAATTGGAGGTCACGTGTGAGGCTCGTTGATTGATTGTGTAACTAAACCTAAGTCGAAAGATTAGACACCGTCCGCTCGTTGGATCAGTTAAATTATTGCGAGGTTGTTAATTCTGGCTTGAACACAGCAAAAGTGCAGCTGTGCATACTAAGTAGCCGTTGTACATACCCGACTTAAGGTGAGGCGAATACCTAACAGAAATCCCAGTGGTGGTGTTGTCGGAATTTCAATGAATTAGAGTGGCCAGAATATATGACTGGATCCCACTACAAGATATCTATTTCCACTAAAGCGTAGGAAAGTTCACTCTAGGTCTACTTAAGTAATTGTGAGCAATGTAGTCATTGGAATGACCGTACGGATTGGTGCCGAGTGCTTGGGCTCTCACTCCCCTTCTACTTCTACTTCTCTTCTTCCTCCTCCTCCTCCTCTACACATCCCACACAGCTACTTTAATTCTAGAATCTATTGCATTTCACCTGGCTTCTTGCTCATTACAAACGTTTTAAGTTATTTGCCTCAATCTTGCAGGTATATAATATCCTACTCCTCCTTTCCTCATAAACCTCCATCTCGTCAAAAAAACTTACATTGTTTCCAGAACCACTTCCGCCATGGCTTCCTTTCCGGGTGCATTCCCAAGTCGTTTCCGAGATTCTGATGCTGGCTCCATTTCTGGCCGCAGCATTTCTGGTTCATCGGTGTATCCTGCATCTAGTCACCCATCCGAAAAGGCACCTTCATCCAATGATCCATCCGAAGGGCTTCCTAAATCCGCTCGACCATTTCCAAGATCGACACGGAAGCGCTCTGCATCTCAACCGGTCGGTTGGAATAGTAGGGACATTGACCTCAATTTCCAACTTGAGCTTCAGCAGCACAAACATGGTGCCCGTGTTTATCCCCCGTATTCTCCTGTGGCACCCACATTCCAATCTGGCCAAGGTTCTATCCCGTCTATTCTGTCTCTCCCGTCTCTTGTTGGATTCGAGTATCCTTCCATTAATTCGTCTTCATACGGGCTTAACCTGCCACCTACTCCTGGTCGAAACTCCACACCAGCTCTTGTTTCTGCTCAGAACCAAGAGGATACCAGCAGTCCTTCCCAGACCTCGCAAGAAAGTGGGCCTTCCGAGGACGGTTCCTTGCAATCCCCCCAGGACGGTGGTCCCAGCGTACCGCCGCCTGCTCCTGGCATTTCTAAGGTGCCGGGGGACAAGTCTCCGGACGACAGTTCTTCTGATGATGACGATTATTATAGCCTTCCTGGTGGGCTTAGGCCTCCACCTCCTGCCCGGGTACCGGCAGCCGTCGACAGGCCTGACCAACAACAGGACAAGAATAGTGGTTATACTTCTCCGCCACCATCTGCTTCTCAACTGGCATCTCCTACTTCTACCCTAGCTCACCCCGCATCAGACCATGGTTCAGGCCACCAAGGCGAGACTGTTGGTTCTTCCCGGCTTCCTCACACAGGTACATCATACAGAGGCGGTCCCCAACAACCTACCCCACAGGACAACCGCCAACCTCTTATTCAAAGCCCTACAGCAGGTCACGGTTCTGATCAGCCCCAGGAAGACAACACCCGCGAGAACCCGTCAGCTACCACTCTTCTGCAGAAGCAGAAATATTCATCCCTTCTCAATGACTTTGAAATAGATGAAGACGAACCGCCAGGACCAATTCCACGCACCTACGACAGGGACCAGGATCCAGAAGTCAAGCAGAATACGTACCAAAACGAACATATCGATGTTCCCAATGTTGAAGTTCCAGCACCGAAGCCGGCGGGTGAGGGCACAAATAGGGATGTTAATTTCAACCCTACTGCCGAAATACAAAATTCGGATGGAGCTATTTCGGTAGAAGCAATTAGTGATGTCGATAATTCTCCAGGAATCTCCACGCATCGACCCGATTGGATAGACAAGATAAGAAAGAGAAGCGAGGCAGACGAGAAAAAGAGACTTCGACGTCAGGAAAGGAGACAAAAAAGGTTGGCAGCAATTCGGGAAATGGACAGGATGAGGCCGGGAAGCGCAGACGAGGAAACAAGACTTCGACGCCAGGAAAGGAGACGACAGAGATTGATAGCAATCCGGGACACGATACTCAGAATGAAGCAGCAGTTCAGGTCTACAATCGATAAAATCTTTGGACGCAATAACAAGAGGAAGAATAGTGATCGACACGCAAATGCTGGACATCCGGAGAACCCGGAAGAGAAGAACCCCTTGCTCGAGGAAAATCCCTTGAACTTGGAGCCGTCTCCACTAGATCTTTGTGATTAA
>Ga0307515_10025619_pt1 | contig 10196 bp, 17 predicted proteins | sample 17_EM_MG_FD_194513 | JGI IMG/M metagenome (GOLD analysis project Ga0307515, IMG submission 194513) | Populus trichocarpa ectomycorrhiza microbial communities from riparian zone in the Pacific Northwest, United States - 17_EM | ecosystem: Host-associated > Plants > Roots > Unclassified | place...
ATGGATTTGTCCGCGTTTTTGCAGTTCTGCTTTCCATACGTACATGTTGACGTTATGCACCCGGCGCATCCATTGCAAAAAAGGTTCCAATAGTTTTGAATGCGCTTCTTTACCGGTTAGATTTCTTTCCGTTTCTGAAACCGTTAATGTAATGAAAGACAACCTAAACGGTTGACTACGTGATGTTACCGGGTTTACAATCGTTTGATGTTTGGTAGCCATCATCAAAAATTCGATTGCTTTGGTTAACCGTTTCTTTGCGCCGGGCGTCAATGTGCCGGAATACGTGTTTTGTTGTCGCAAGTGTTGGGACAACAGATTTTTCATTTCAACGGAACGGGGAATACGCGGCGCGAGGTTGTATTGGAAGATCGTATTTGAGCGTATTTGTAAGTATGGTTCGGCAAACATCTTTGCGGGGGTTTGACAATTTTACGAAAATTATCGCAACAAATGCAAATTAATTTTAACGAAATGTCCGGCAGGGGTTTTCTTAGCAGCCGACCAATGGGCGGTTATATGAATATCCAAGGTAACGCGGGCGATTTACAGGGCGTACAGTGGGTTTTTTTTAGCGTTGATGCACACTAAAGCAGGTTGTTGAAATGCCGGGAAAACCCTTTTAACGCAAAAGCCCGGCTACTTTCGTAACCGGGCTTAATACCGTCTCTTGCTTTGAGCGTGCGGGGTGCCCTACGCTTCGGATTTTTTTCCGCCCCCGGATGTTTGCCTATTCCTCGGGCACCTTGCGAACAAAGATAAGATACAGGTACACAACAAGCAAGAATTATTTTCAATTAATTTAAAGCCTCTACAATCGCCCCGGCTGTATAGGTCAGGGTACCAGTCACAACGGTATCAATCGTTAAGCTGGTACCCGCTTTGGCCTTTACAATTGCCGGTGCAATATCGGAGGCGTTGGAGGCAACAACCGTTGCCAATGTGTTGGCGGTAACAGTACCGTTAATGTCTGTGTAATTCAAAACTATATCATAACTCCCCGCCGTAAAGGCGGTGTTTATACCGTAAACATTTACCCGGAAAACCCGGTCAACAGCCACGGCCACGGTTACAATATTGGCGTTTACAGTCTGCGCGGTTACTTCGCCGACTGCTGTTTTTGCAAAACCTATTACCTGTCTTACGCCGCCGACGTCGGTAATAGCCCGGTCATCGACAATTTGATTGGCCGTATAATCCCCCCGATAGACAAGCCCCAGCAAATCAACTTCATCTTTCACACCAACCCCGGTATCTTCATAGGTTATATCTATGGCTTTATGCTTGTTAACCGCACTAATCCGCTTTGTTACGCCAATGTATGCGCGGGCTGTATTAACCACATTTCCCTGTACAAACATTTCGGCGTTTCGGTTAAGCCCGGCTGATGCAATGAAATACCCCTGCCCGGCACCATATTGAAATTCGCAAAACGCTGAAAAATCATCTTTATAGGCCGATAGGTTCCACTCAAATTCACCACATGTTTTTAATGTATTTTGCGTGAGCGTACCACCGTCCCGTACATCTGTGCCCACTGCTGTTAGGCCGTTGCTCGCAGTTACGCCGCCACTTGCCGCTATCAGTGCCTTTACACCGCCAACGTCCGTAATATTCCGGTCATCTAACAGTTGATTAACATTGTAATTACCTTCATACTTCATACCGGTTGTACCGATACTATCGGTTACAATAATACCGGTTGCATCGATTGTAAACTGCCTAACCTCATTGGTGGCCACGTCCTTAAAGTACATTATCAGCGATTCAGCAAGCGATTGAATGCCGTTCTTTACACCAAAAATACTGTTTAAGTTTTCAAAGCTTATTTCTTTACCATTTGGAAGCAGCGAAAATGTTATACTGCCATTGACGTCAACTGAATGAATAATCATATCAAATCCACCCTGGTCAAGGGTTGTGGCCAAATCCAAAGGGTTGCCACCTAATACTACGTTGCCGCTTAATACGCTTAAGCCATTGGCCGCGCCTGTTACTGTTGGTGTCATAAGACCATTTCCGGGGTTAAATATAATTGCCATGATTAAGGTACTTGATTGTAATATTTCTGAATGACCACGCATGATGGAATACCAGTTTGACCAAACACAATGTTATATTTCGTGGTGTCAATCTCGCAATCATTCCCACTTATGGCAATGCTTTGGGTTTGCGTCAGCGTCAACCCTGAATTGATTGTTACCGGTGCCGTACCGGTATTAATAAAGGATATTTCAGCGCAATTACTGTTTACATAACCCGATTGCACCAATGTCTTTAAAACGATGTTGTAAGGTATCATAACTTATTCGGGTAAGGATTCAACTTTTTTAATGATTGTATTCAAATTAGAATCAGATATGCCGTTGCGCCAATTTGGTAAAAAAGTATATCCGTTCTTTAGCCAGTTCCAAAGGTCAATGTCATAATTAACCAGTAAGTACGCCGCAATCTCGGTTACATCTGTCTGATGTTCAAGGGAACCAAAAACACCCATAATGTCATCAATCTTAGCATTATGCCAAAATCCGAATGCATCATATATCAATTCGGATTGGTAACAAAGATTAGCGAAATACGACCCCTGTTGATACAAACTGTCTTGACAGTTATTTTTTAATTGACTGTAAAACACGGTCATATTCGTGTCTTTAAATCCGTCGTGCAAGTCCTGAAAGGCGGCAAAGTGAACATTAAACGGGTTATCTTCCGGGGACACCGTATCCATATTATTAACGGCCTGTTCTGATTCCGGGTCTGTGTCAAGACCTAACTTATGCAATATGGGCTTTACGATGACAAAGTAAGCACCGGCCACCAAAGCCACTTTAAACATTAAATCTTCGTCATCGCTCATGTTAGTAGGTTATTGCGGCGTAATCATTGATTGTTTGCAAACAGCCTATTCCGGCCAATTGGCAAGGGTTAGTTGTTATCTGCTTTACTTTTGCGGCTATGGGCTGTGAACTAACAACCGTTTGTATTATCGGCTTTGCTACCATTATAGGCGCGGGTAACGGTTTTTTGGCCGGGCTTGTTACCGGCTTTACAATTACCGGTACGGCGGGGGGTAATGACTTAACCACCGGCGATTGATTTAATGACAGGTTTGTATTAACCGGTGTGGCCGGTGCGGTGGCCGTAACCGCTGGAGTAGTGGCCGCGGCTGTTTTTTTCTTATTCAACCACCACCACAATAAAGCCCCGCCCGCTAATAGCGTAACGGTTGTGTTATCGTTATTTTTCATTTTGACCTCAAATTAGATAGTAACAGTTTAAACATATCGGGGCTTGTTTCGGCTAAGTCGGCCAATAACGTCAAGTCATCGACCAAATTACAATGTTTCATTAACCGGCCTAAAGCAGCATCAAGACGAACATAGTCCGCTTCACTGATAGCGTTTTGCGACGGCGGCGGTGCCTGGTCTGTTGTTATCCCGCTTACAGCCATTGCAGCCGCGCCCATACCGGGAATGAATTTAGAAAGCAAAGCCATAACGACAGGGTGATTGGCCAATTTTAATATCCTATTAATTTGGTCGTCGTCCTGATCGTCGTCACCTGAAATACTTGATTCTTCAAGTTTTGTCAACCGGTCTTGTATACCGGCCATTGTCACCGGTAATTGCTCGGCCATTGCTTGCATGGCCATTGTCGCCTTATAAATAGGGTAAGGCAACCGGTCGTTTCCGCTTTCAATCCCAGACATGGCCATGCTGCCATTTATAGGGACAACCCGGACAAAAAGGGTACCAACAACCGGCGTTTTGTCGGTTATATATTTACCCTCTTTGCCGGGATGAAACTTGATTGTCAATATTTCACTGTTGCCGTTTTGCTCGGCTGCTGTAAGCATATCCAATAACGTACTTTTGGCTTTATCTTTATCACCGTCATTGTTTTGAAACAATATGTCTTTATTAATCCATACCGAAAAAAAAGGATTATCCATATTGTCAAAAGCCTGAATAATACTTTCCGTCCCGGTAAACATCGCTTTAGCTGCCATTTCTTTAATTATTATTACCTCGGTACAAAGGTTACGTTAAACAAAAATGATGTTGGGTCAGTATTACCAATTGCTGTACCCAACGTGATGTAGCTTTTTTCCCAAATTATGGTTTGCGAATCCATCAAAAACGGTCTGCGCTCAAACGGATCGTTTTGCACGTTCTGCAAGTAATGCAGGTTTTGAAGTGGTAAATTTTGAATCCACTCACCCTGATTGGCCGGGTTATCGGGGTCACCGGTGTACAGGGTAATATATGCAGCCTGCATTGTGGATGCAGGGATAACAACGTTGTTTGTCGGGCTTGTGGCCAAATCATTAACGTTATAGGTTTCAAGTTTCAAGATGTGCGCAAACCTTAAGTATGGCTGATCCGTAAATTGAATCCTTAGTTGAGTGTTGCCCCCGGTAATACCGGGAACAACCAGTTCAACCAACTGTGAGTAGCTTATCTTTAAATCCATTGCAGTAATGATTAAGATACAACAGTAACGTTTTGAGCCAACACGCCGCGCACAATGATAACCGCATAAGTAAAGGCATCAATTGTTGCAATGTTACCCGGTAAGGTAATTTGGATTTGCGAATTTTTTTGCCCTATCAAAACAATGTTTGGTTCCAAAGCAAACATTGCCGACCGTTCATTAACCGCATCAAATTCATCGATAGGGCTATTTGTGGCCGCTGTTAGCTGTGTTTGCGGTACCTGTTTGAACCGCATAATGTCCATACCCGGCACTATAGTACGGTTATTTACAGCTATCTGTAATTGCCCGTTATAGAACGCACCCAACGAAGCGGCACCGGTTGCGAAAACCACGCTATTTGGGTAGGTTTCCAACGAAAACGCAACATCCGCAGCGGATGCAGCTTTAGCCAAGTAAACCGCAATTTCCGAACAGTAAAACGCATCCTGTAAGGTCAAACGTTTTTCCGTCGCCCTTTGGCTATTACCACCGGAATTTTGGTTGATAAGAATCGGGAATGTAAAGTTTGTAGAACTGTTATTAAGCGGTTGCTCAAACCGTAAATAACTTTGAGATAGTATTGCATCCGCAATTTCCTGCGGGCTTAAGCCACCATGTTGTAACGCTGCTTTTGCGTTTTCCAATACCATGCGGGCACCGATTTGAGTATTCATTGATTTGTATTTTAGGTTAAAATTATTTCAGGATCTTTTATTACTTTTTTACCTTTTAGGCTAATAAGTATCGTTCAGGTTTGCGCCTTTACTGTATGCACCGGTTTTAGCAGTACCCGATACAGCCCGGATGTTATTTGAACCGGCGATTGACCGGATGTTATTAGCACCGCTTAAGCTGTAAGACATTACCGCGTTTGACGGAACGCCCGGAGCCATGCCGATACCGGCAATCAATCCGCTTTCAACCGCTAACACTTGCCCGCCAAAGGCAATCATACCGTTACCCAAATCGTTGCCCAGTTTGGATTTTAAAAACATTGGCAATACAGCCCCGGCGACAATTTGCCCGGCACCTATCATTAAATGACTTGTTTGCGGGAATTGCTTTAAAACAACCGTACTTAGTTCGCGGGCTATTATAGCGCCACCGGCCAAACCGGCAACATCCATAAGCAGGGAACTAATGTTTAACTTACCTATACCGCTAACACGACGGCGGCGGGTAGTCTTGCGCTTTGCCGGTGTTTTTCTACGTTTTGTTGCTGGACGTCTCATTTTTTTATGTATTAAATTTTTGAAATTTTGTTGCTTGTGATCACAAACTACTTTTTAGTAGTCCGTGTACGCTTTGGTTTCGGTGCCGATTCTACCTGATCAGGCTCAACAGGAATATAAGACGGCATCCAGTGTGTTACGTCGCCTAATTCCTCAAAATCAATTGACGTGTAATATACCACGCCTTTTTTACGGGGCATTGCCCTGTTATTCATATCGGTATTAAATACCAGGGCTTTACCCTGTACCACACCTTTCGATTTGGAATGAAGCCAAACCAAATCACTTTTGTTCTGTAACGAGTTACTTTTTTCAATCGGGGGCGTTGACGTCTTAACGTCCTGCCAAATAAAATTTTCCATTATTTTAATTTGCGTTTTAGTTTTGTCAGGGCGTCAAGTTTGTCGTGCTCAAGATTGATCGCGTTGGCAATTAGCCGTTTCAAATCCTTATTTTTTTCCGATTTGTATTGCCCCTCCATCCTGTTAATACCGGCCACAATTGCGCGGCCACGGCTTAAAGCACTTACAGCGGCTCTTTTTGGAGCCGCTGTTTTTTTCACCTTGCCTATTGTAACCACCTTTATTTTTGGCGATTTTTTGGCCTTTTTAACGCCGGAAACCGCTTTTTTTCTTTTGACACCGCTCACTTTTTTGAGTTCAGCGGAAGCCATTTTTATACAATCAGTCCATTTTTTAGACGGATGTTTTTTGTAGATGACCTTTGCCCTCTTAGTTATTTCGGTAAGTGTTGTCATGATGAATATTTTTCTAAAAGTATATCCATACGCTCAATCATATTGGCCGTTTGATTTGCCGGGAACATGGGTAACACCTGTTTCAATATGGCCGAACCGGCGAACAGCGTTTCAATTTCCGAATTATTTAACACCGGTTCCACCCCCAACATAGCCACAACGGTACCGGCAACGGTTAAAGCGGTTGAACACCACGAACAGCCGCCGCCGCCACCCGAATTACTTGAATTTGGATTGTTGGGCGATGGTACATAAACCTTTTGGCTCGGTGGCATAAATGGTAAAAATACACGGCGTTCTAACGCGCCGTACTCTTTCCAATGGTGCCGGGCGGCGTTCGGCAACGTTTTGTCGTCCCCTATCCATGTTGGCAACCCCTGTCTTAAATCCAAGTAGTTTTGCAAATATTGCTGCACTTCTGAATCTGATAGTGTATAATTCGGATTGCCTATGTTTGGGTTTACAGATTGCGCGTATGCATATTGCGACGGCGTAACCCCGCTATCAACACTAATTATTTTTTCACCGGGTTGAGGGGCTGGCAGGTTACCGGCATTAATCGTTGTCGTTGCAGGTGGAGTTGTGGTTATCAAACCACCGCCCGAACTATAAACCGGGGTTGTTGCGTTACCATTGTACACCGGCGTTACGGCGGTGCCTGTTTTTGGCTTTAAGAATACATACGCGGCAATTGCTATTCCCCCGTATAACATGTAATTGGGTTTGGCCATTTTTAATTTCTGCTTAAGGTGTTAACTAAAAAACCAAAATCAAACCCTTGCGACATGTACCAGTTTTTGAACTGTCCATAAAACACGTCCGGGTTCGACTTGAATAGCGTTTTTATGTTTAGGAAGTTATTGTTAACCATCCACAAAAAACGACTTTCGGCAAGCTGTTTGTTTACTGTGACTTGTGCCGGTACAGCACCAACGCCACTTAATGCGTACAATGACATAATTTTTTTATCTATATAGTTATTTGGTTGCAATTTTTCGTTGAAGCTTTTTAAAACCGGATCGATCCAAATTTCTTTATTGCCGTCAAAAACCATGACAAAAACATGTGCCGGGTTTTTACTGCGATTATAAGAGGCGAAGCGATAGCACCATTCCCAACCGTCGTTATATTTCCGGGCTATACTATCCAGTATACCACCGGCAAACAAAGCATAGTGTTTACAATCAATTTTTTCGCCGGGATGCAGAATTGCGGCGGGGCTTTTTACGGTTTGTTCTGAATCGCTTTCAATTACATAAGGCAGGTTGTATTTTAAAAAGTTCCAAATTTCGCCGCAAGTATCGTATATCTCGGCTAAGTCAAATAGGCTGGCTATCCTATCATAATCCGCTTGATACTTCTCATGCGTAATTATCATTTCATTGATAATTTCTTTGGTCGTTTGCCTGTAAACAATTAACCGCTTCTCATTTCTGAAAGGCGGTAACAGCGTACGGACTTTTGCGATATTGACCATGTTAGTACGATTGAGTAAGGTTAAACGGAAACACCAACCCGTTAACGTTGGCGTTTCCCTGTATAGTAAAATCCATATTGGTTTTACCGTTAAGCAGTGCGGTTATTTGCTGCGATAAACTGCCATATGCAGGGCGTACGTTTATCGGCACATCAATTGCCGAATTACCGGGAACAGTACGTTGTGTAAAGTCGCTGATTGAAGCAAGTTCTATCCCGTTTAAAAAAATGTCCCCGGCCATTGAATTAACGCTTAACGTTGCATTTGATACATTTTGTACGGTTAAGGTAACGACAATGTTGTTGATTGCTTTTATCTCAACTTTTTTCAAAATAAAGCTGATTGTATTAACCGCGACACCCAGGTTACCAAAGTAGCGCACAACAAGGTAGCCGCCTATACCTAATAATAAAACACTGCCTGTTTTCATCGTTGAAACTTATTAGTGATCCTGCTTTTAACGTGCTTAAAAAACAGGTAAATATCTATATCGAAATAGCCTATAAGCCATCCCAGTACGCCCGAACCAAGGCAAAACACTACCTGTTGCGCGACGTCGTTAAATCTTGTTATTGAATCGATTGTTTCCATTATGATAAGAGGTTGAAATAATACTTAAGGTTGTTGCCGTATGTGTTAATGTTGTCGGTGTAGTAACCGTTCTGCTTTAACCGGCTGTTAAAGTCAACAATGTTTGCTGCATCAATAGGGTGAGCGGGACCGAAATTTAAAATCCTGATCCAGTCGTCAACAAAATCCGAAATGCTTGAAAATGCGGTGAGCGTACCGCCGTGGGAAATACCGGCGTAATTGTGGTAAGAATCGACGGCATGATAATTCGCGTTACTATCGGTAAAGATACCGGTTTCCTGCAACGCTTGTGCCAACATCATTTTTATCTGCAAATCTGTTAATCCGCGCGTAGCTAATTCGTTTGCGAGGTTTTGCAACCGTTGAACGTCGTCAGTACCGTAATCGTTAAGATTTGAAAGGTCGATACCGTCATACGTTGTTGCCCCTGCTTTTTTACTAAACAGAAGCAAAGCCAGTACCCCGGCACCGATAAATAAAATTGTGTTCGGTTTCATTCTACTATTATAAGGCCATCAACGTAATCCTGATAAACAACTTGAAGTGCTTTGTATGCTGCTTCTAATGTTGTTACTGAAAGTATTTGGCCATCGTTGTCGTCTGATAAGACAAAAAGCAATGCTGATAATTGGTTAAACCTGAAAGCGGCCATATCACTAATGAGACGCCACGCTTCGGGGTGTTTTTGGAGGCTGATAGCTAAATCAACTATCTTATTATTTAATAATTTTAATTGTGCCTCAATTTGGTTTTCTGTTTTCATTTCCGGGGGTTTTTTTCTATAAATCTATAAATAAGGAACTTAAAAAGCAAATAAAATCCTGTCCCCGGCGAAGCCGGAAAATTTTTGGATTTTAGGAATTTTTTTTGATCGATTTTTTTTAGGTAACTTCGGCGTGTCGCCGAACGAAGTTAAGGCTAACTACTACTAAACAGACGCCCGTCAAATGTTAAATCGGTGAAAGCATTATCAATATTACTTGCAAACCGCATCTTTATTTCACGGTTACGAACCGCGCGCACCGGTTCAATGTCGTAAACAATCTCTTTTTTTCGTACTGCTTTCGGTTTAACCGGCACTGCAACAACACCGCGCACGTTGTCAATGTGTTGCATAAATTCGGCTTTATCCCGGTCGGTTAACACCTCATGCGCGGGACGGTCAATAATTCGGTATATGGTGCAGTGATCCGTTGCAAGGAACTTGCATTTCTTTTCTTTGATAAGTAGCTCCAATTTATCACTATAACAACTATCGGCAATTGTGGTGTAGTACTTAGAAGCTTTGATGTTCATGGAACAATCCCAAACTTTGCCCCCCAGGCTTTTTTCATTCTGAAATGATTTTACAATTTCTTTCAAAAGGTACCCGCCCATGTTATGCATCTTGCGCACTGAATGAACGTCGGTACTGTTTGGCTTATAGTGGCCGTACTTTTTAAAAAAGTTTTCGAGGTACCCGGCGTTTTTTTGTAATTCGTTCCACTTGTTTTGAATTTCACGCCAATGTATAAACGTGTCGCCGGTAATGTGGTAATGGATTTGTCCGCGTTTTTGCAGTTCTGCTTTCCATACGTACATGTTGACGTTATGCACCCGGCGCATCCATTGCAAAAAAGGTTCCAATAGTTTTGAATGCGCTTCTTTACCGGTTAGATTTCTT
>Ga0307515_10025620_pt1 | contig 10195 bp, 11 predicted proteins | sample 17_EM_MG_FD_194513 | JGI IMG/M metagenome (GOLD analysis project Ga0307515, IMG submission 194513) | Populus trichocarpa ectomycorrhiza microbial communities from riparian zone in the Pacific Northwest, United States - 17_EM | ecosystem: Host-associated > Plants > Roots > Unclassified | place...
CTCATAGCCTATGACTAAAGGGCTCGTGTGCAAGCCTTTTTTTTTTTATAAAGATAATGAGGTGAATGACATGTTGTCCACCCCAATTTTATTTGAAAAAAACGATGCATCGTCTGACATACCCAGATTTTGGCTATTGCGGTGACCGAAAAATTAGGGTGCCTGATTTTTGTCCTTTAAAAATGAATTTTCAACTCCAAACACCTAGAAAACACCTTTATAACCTTCTTTTACCCACCCTTAACCTCCAAAAGCGCAAAAAACGATCCAAAACCAAGAATCAACCCAGAATCCAATTTCTTTCCTAGCTCAGATATGTTTTTTTAGGCATTTTCAAGGTATCAAAACACCTAATTCAACCCCCCCTCATTATATGAAACCATTTGAAACAAAAATCTAACATTTTGATGGTTGAAATCATTGAAACAACGCCTTTCTCTCTCTAGGCTGGATTCTAGTGATTGCCTTTATCTCCTTTCACCCAATAAGGATCGAAAAGTAATGAAATTGAAGTTAAGTACTGCAATGCATATTTGAAAAACGCAAATGACCGATTACTTTATAGCAAAAAAATATGAGGGAAAATGTACTTCACTAATAAATTCGATCGTGCCACCTAGATTACCCTTGTATTTCACTTCATTCACTTGTCTTGCAATTCAATCCTGACAAAAAAAAGAAGTAATTGGGCTCTAATTCGAGCTCAATTGTGCAAAAAAAAAAAGAAGTTTGAGGACCAAATTCAAAATTGTCAAAAATTCCATTATTGTAATCCATAGTAAAATGTGAGAAGGCGAACAATGGTGTTGCTACAGTAAAAAGAACATACCATTTAGCTTTATAGATAATAAGCAATAAAAGTTGAGTCATTCACCAAAAATAAGAGCTAAGTCAATTTATGAAATGAAATAGTTAATAGAATTAACTGCACGAATGAGTGAGACGCTTGTTATGCGATTTTTGGTTTACAAAAAGTTTAGACAAGTTTAACAAGCTTGATGACAAAGATGAGCATAACTCTTGATCTAACCGTTGGATCAAACAAATATTTTACAAACGCATTTTATAGACCTAAATGTATAAGAAGTTAGCTAGCTATAATGAGTCGAGGTCATTTTCATGTCTAAATTAGGTCTAGAGGTTGTTGTTCATATTTCTTTCTTAGTAATTGTTTTCGTTTAGTTTAGGAATCCTAATTCTAGTTAGATTCTATATTAACCATATAACTTTCAATAAAGATTCTTTTACTATAAGGATTATGATTTAGGTCTAGTACTAATATTTTTTTTTGGTGATAGATTTGATTATTTGAAGAATTATTGACATTCAAAATTTTATCAAATCATAATTTTTTATGTAATTTGATAATTTTTGAAACTCTTATTCCTTATTTTTCACTATAAATTGTGTAAAAAAAAAAGACTTGAACATCTCTTAACAAATATAAATTATATTGAAAAAAATTACATTATACATAACCTATGACGTACATTCTGTGATTCCATTGAAAACTAAGGATGCACCATATTAAATTGTTTCTAGGCTTTACCATAAAAAAGTGCACTATGAATCTATCCAACGCATCATGTGAATGATGTCATGCCATATGCTCAGCAATTTTTGGAGACATGAATAACTTTTGTAGTCTAGGAGTGATTAGAAAGTATCTAAGCTTTCTATATGTGACAAGATTCCTTCCCCTTCCAGTTCTGAGTTTATAATGAGCATGCCCACAAGTTTTACATTCGGTCAAATTTGTATTTTTAAGGTAGTACAACATGCACAAGTTTGGACACATGTCAATTTCTTGGTATCCTAGGGCCTAGGCCAAGGGGTTTCATCATGTATTTAGTAGCATAAAAGTTCTCTTCCACTCTATTCCCTTCATGTAAATTTTTTTTTTGCCAATTCAACAATTCTGGCATAACTGGTCTCACTTAGCTCATGATATGTGTTTTATGATGAACAGCTGTGCAATGTCCGATACTTTACTATGAATTTTGCATTCATCCTATAATGGTTCATTGGAGTCTTTCAAAAGATCAAGAAATCTGGTCGCGTCTGTATTTGATTCTTTATCTACGATTGAACATTCACTTGCATAACCATAATTAATTCTCATCGCATCCATAACCATACTTCTATAAGGATTACTCCATACACGTTGCTAGAATTAAAAGTCGACCTAACCATCCTTTCTACCATGATCTCGTAAGGAACATATGACTCTTTGTGTGCATATCTACAAAAGTATTTTTCCATGAGCTTTTTTTTTTTTTATAGAAGATACATCATAACAATATCTAGATCAATTTTTTATATCTTTTACATGGACATATAATACCCCCTCCACTAATATTTCTCTGATTAAATAGTGCATAATTAATAAAATCCTCAACCCTATTACAATAATTCATCGTGTGCAACCCTTCAGGTAAAACTTGATACATACAAGAATGATCATCCATTACTTATATCAAACCTACATAGAATATTAATGATAACATGTATTAATTAATTATATGAACTAAATAAATTAGCTAATATTGATTTAACTCAAACTTATTCAATGTATTTTAATAGTATCTTTAAATCATTATCATTTTTTTTTACAAAAAATCAAATTCCTCCATATTTAATAAGACTTTCAACTTAACAATAAAATTAATAAAATATAAAACACACTCATTAAATAAGCCATTATTTATTTCATTACAATACACCTCAATCACAAAATCAAAATCAAAATGAATTTCATCAAATTACAACCAAATACAATTTTTTAAAATCTCAAACAAACTCTAACATGTATAAATCATACATTCATACAATAAATTTCTATGAAACAAATGCTATAAAACATGTAAACACACAAACAAACTTCATATACTACATTAAAATGCAAAAAAAATAAATAAAAAAAATAACATTTTAAAAATTATTTAAAATAAAAAATGGGTAGTTTTGCTTGATGTGGGGAATACTAAAAACAATTGAACCAGAATAGGGATGCTGGCAAATTGAGTGTTGGAGTGACCAAATTTCTGGTGATGAGAGTTTGATTTGTGATAAAAGAGGGGTTGCTATTATTTATAGAGAAAAATAGAGGAAGAAGAAGAAATGGAAGGGGAGGGTGGTTGCTCGCTAGATCATAATTTAAATATTACCGACATATATTAGTGACGAGTTTATTTGATCGATAATACCATCTGTAACATGACACATCATTTTTTTTCATTCCTTTTTTTTCGACTGTAATTCCTTTAGGATACACAAATAATTTTTTTTATCGGTTTATACCAAGGGACATAACGAGACAATATTACGTCGATAAATTTCACTGCAATTTACTGATAGAATTGTTTCCATTGGTATTTCTTTTTTTATTTGTCAATTCTCTGAAAGTGTTACGACACATTCTACTTGATCAATACTACATTTATTTCAAGATAGAAATACACATTTATTTAGAATTTTCAAGTTGGAATAATAATAATTGTTTTTAGATTCTGTTGATTTTTTATGGAAATTTTAGATATTTGGTTCTTAGATCTGTTGGTAGAATGAGTTTTAATTTTATTTGAAGGCATGGTTTGAAATTTCTAGTGTAGATATGTTTTGAGACCGAGTAGTGCCTATATATTATAGAATGTATAGCACGTATATATCAGAATAGAAAATTAATATAGGATTATTCCAATGTTGTAATCCCTACAGTTACTGTAGTGTTTTGCCACATATATATAAATAGGAAGGTTAGTTAAGGCACAACCTAACACATTCTATTATTTTCAACTTGGTATCAGAGCCTCCCTTCTTCAATGGAACAGTCGCCACATACATCTTCTTTGGCAGTACAACCTTCTCCTGTAGCGCATCCTCTGCTGCCTCACCGCCTGGTTTCTCCTCTGCCATGGTTGGTGAACACCTCTTCTTGCAGTCCATGTCTGATGCAACTGTTGTCTCTGCTGCCGCAAGCATTATCTCCCTCTCTCACACTTATCAAGTCATCTCCCTCAAATTAATAAACACCGTATCTCCTAGGCCAAGGAGTTTTTGGTTTTGTTGATGGTTCCAACACATGTCCACCTTCACATGTTCTTGCAGGAGATGGTATCTCTCTTCAGGTAAATCCGCTCTTTCTTCGTTGGAAACAACAAGACCAACTCATTCTGAGTGCTCTTCTTTCCTCCCTATCTATGGAAGTTTTGCATCTTGTTATTGGCTATCAAAGCTCTTGTTCAGCTTGGCGCGCTCTTGAGCACACTCTTGCTTCCACCTCAAACTCTCGTATTATACAACTTCACGGCTCTCTTCAGGATCTTCGACAGGGTGATGAATTAGTAACTCAATTTATGCAAAAAGCTAAGGCCTTATTTGATGAATTGGCCGCTGCTGGTCGGCCAATTTCGCTTAAAGATTTCAATTTATATGTGTTTTATGGTATTCGAGGAGAATTTAAAGACTTAGTTACAAGTCTTATTACCAAGGCCGAACCTTTATCATATGCAAATCTTCACAGTCATCTCCTCACGCATGAATTTCTTCACAAATCTTCAGCTGCCATACATGCTCCTCTGCTGCCCACACCCAATACTCCATCATCTGCCCTTGTTACGCAGCGCTAGGCCTTTGGCAATTCTGGCCGCAGTAAGGGCCGCTTCAATGGTGGCTGGCATCCCAACCAATCAGCAGCAGAGGCAACCAGTTTGCTGGCTCCAGACCTGATCACCGCAGCTTCAAAAACTCCTCCTTCGATGACAGTCGGCAGGGCTCTTGGCAGCGCAATAGGGGGCAGAATCCACACTGCCAACTGTGTCAAAATTTCGGCCATACATCTCCCCACTGTCCTCAATTCCAGCAGCGAGGTTATGGCCAACAGCCTACTACCAATCTGATGCAGCACAATCTCTCCTCAACCGGTTCTGTTGATTGGTTTCCGGATACCGGTGCTAATCAACACTTCATACCTGATCTTGCCACCTTGACTGCTTCAGAACCGTATCTTGGTAATGATAATTTGCATATTGGTGATGGTAAGGGCCTCCCTATATCTCATCTCGGTCATACAAAAATATATACACCACATCGTTCTTTCACCTTATCTAATGTTCTTCATGTTCCTGCAATCACAAAACCTCTGCTCTCTGTTCAGAAATTTTATCTTGATAACATTGTTTATCTTGAATTTCACCCTCGTGTGTTTTATGTCAAGGATCTCAACACCCATGAAGTCCTTCTCTCAGGTCAGAGTAAAGATGGTCTCTATACCCTGACCAAGTCTTCTGTCACGTCAGTTCCTCAAGCCTATTGGTCTCCCTGCACTTCTGCCTTTGCCGATTTCTGGCATCGTCGACTAGGTCATCCTACTTCTCATATTTTTCAATTGTTAATCTCGAAAAATAAGATCATTTGTAACAAAAAAAAACATCTTAATTTTCAATGTCAAAGTTGTCCTTTAGGAAAATCATCGCGTTTGTCTTTAGGACCTACGGGTCACAAACATTCTGCTCCGCTTGAATTAATTTTTAGTGATGTATGAGGCCCTACTCCTCTATTTTCTTCAGATGGCTATTGTTATTTTGTTATCTTTGTTGATGCTTATACTAAATATGTATGGTATTATCCTCGTTGCCAAGTCTGATGTTTACTATGTTTTTCATCAATTTCAGACTCTCGCTGAACGTCAATTTTCATTAAAAATAAAATCTGTTCAAACTGATTGGGGCGGTCAATACCGCAAATTATCCATATTTTGTCAAACCGTTGGTATTCATCATTGTATAATTTGTCCCCACACTCATAAACAAAATGGCACAGTAGAGTGTCGTCATAGGCATATTGTGGAAATAGGTCTTACTCTTTTAGGGCAATGCAAAACACCTTTTTGATTTTGGAATTATGCTTTTGAAACCTTTGTTTATCTTATAAATCGCATGCCTACTCCTATTCTTGCCCATCGCTCCCCGTTTGATTGTTTATTTCAACGGTCTCCTGATTATCATTTTCTACGTACTTTTGGTGTCTCTGTTTTCCTTTTCTGCGTCCATATAATAATCATAAATTGGATTTTCGTTCCTCTCCATGTGTGTTCTTTGTATATAGTTCCTCGCATCTTGGTTATCGATGTTTTGACATAGCATCTCACCGTATTTATATTTCCCGTCATGTCCGCTTCCATGAACATGTGTTTCCATTTGATAATTTTGAACAGATTGTAAAGGTCTCCACCATAACCCCCACCCCACCCGCTACTGTCACCCTCCCAAATTTGCTAAACCACCCACCAGCACCCACTTCCACCAGCCACCTAAACAGCCCACAACACTCAACTCTGCCACTCCAAATAACCACCCGACCACAGCCTCCACCTATCCCTTGGCCATCATCCCATGCTTGTTTATCTAACCCTTATGATGCAGGTTCAGTTTGTCAATTGGTCTCATCTCCTCATGGTCTTGGGGCACTCTCTAGTCCCTCCTCTACTTTGCCCTCCCTGGTTAGCATTCTTGCAGATTTGGTCTCTGCCTACAGCCCCTCCTCTGCTGACAGTCCTGTGCTTGATGCTGCTTCTTCATCATCCCCTCCTGCTGGTCTGCAACTTATGGTTGATTTATCTTTTTATCAGTTGCCACAGGTCTCCTCACTGCCACCATCTTCCCCTGCGTCTCACCAGCATGCAGTAGACATCCTATGACTCTCAGACCGCGGCTGCCGAAGATAGCAAATCTGGTTGCTTCCGCTACCGCCACCTCTACCTCCACACGGATACTGCATTCTCCCTCTTCTGAGCCTTTTGTATTCTCTGATGCTGACCGGTATGCAGTTTGGCATAATGCTATGTGTGATGAGATCGTCGTTTTGCGCTCAAATCGCACTTGGTGTTTGGTTCCATTTCATCCTTCGATGAACGTTGTTAGCAGTAGATGGGTATATCAGATCAAGCGTTGTGTTGATGGTAGTATTGAGCACTATAAAGCGCGCCTTGTTGCTAGAGGTTTTACCCAGCAGGAAGGTATTGATTATTCTGAAACCTTCAGTCCAGTTATTAAGCAGGCCACTGTCCGATTGGTTTTCTCTATCGCGGTTTCGCGAAATTGAAAGATTCATCAGCTTGATATTCATAATGCCTTCCTCAATGGTGTTCTTACTAAAGAGGTCTACATGAAACAACCTCTAGGTTTTGTTGACTCTTCTCTTTCATCTCATGTGTGCAGATTGCACAAATCATTGTATGGTTTGAAACAGGCACCGAGAGCATGGTACACTCGTCTAAGTGATTTTTTGCTCTCCATCGGTTTCCAAGCTTCCAAGGTTAACACCTCCCTGTTTATCTTATCTGATGGTACTAATATCTTTTTATCTCCTGGTGTATGTTGATGATATTCTACTTACGGGTAGTAACTCTGTTATGCTTCATCACCTTATACAGTTACTCAGCTCTGAGTTCAAGCTTCCTGACTTAGGTGTTGTTCACTACTTTCTGGGTATTGTAGTTCAGTCTACCGGTATGGGTTTAATGCTGCGTCAACATAAATATATTCTTGACATCCTCACCCGAGCTGATATGACTTCCTGCAAACCCGTTGATACTCCAGTCTCCCCTTCGAAAGTCACTTTATTACCGGATCACTCATTCTATGATCCTACATGATTTCGTCAAATCGTGGGTGGTCTCCAATATCTTACCTTCACCCGTCCAGATATATGTTTTGCTGTTAACATAGTTTGTCAGTTTATGTATGCTCCTACAGATTCTCATTAGGCCGCTGTTAAGCATATTCTACGTTATCTTAAAGGTACAACATCTTATGGTTTTCATATCACTCGAGGCTCCTCTTTTGCTCTACATGGCTTTACAGATGCAGATTGGGCTGGTAGTATTGATGATCGCAAGTCTACGAGTGGCTATCTTGTCTTTTTTGGTCAGACGCTGATTTCTTGGAAATTCGGCAAGCAACACACGGTTGCTCGCTCCTCTACTGAGGCTGAGTATAAAGCCCTTGCTGATGGTATCACTGAAGTCATTTGGCTTCAATACTTGTTAACAGATTTGCAGGTTCCCTCAGTCTCTACTCCTACCATTTGGTGTGATAATCTTGGTGCTACCTATCTCTCAGCAAATCCTATCTTCTATGCTCGTACTAAGCATGTTGAAGTGGATTATCACTTTGTCCATGACCGCGTTGCCAAGAAAGAGATTCAGATTCGTTTTGTTCCCTTTCGGGATCAACTTGCCGATGTCTTCACTAAACCGCTTCCTGTTGCATCCTTTATTGCTTTTCAGTTCAAGCTTCGGGTTGATCTCCCATCCTCAGCTTGAGGGGGCATATTATAGAATGTATAGCATGTATTTATCAGAATAGGAAATTAATATAGGATTATTCCAATATTGTAATCCTTACAGTTACTGCAGTGTTCTGCCACATATATATAAATGGAAAAGTTGGCTAAGACACAACCTAACACACTCTATTATTCTCAACTCTATGAGTTATGATCTGATATTTTTAGTTTGTTTATAAATTAAAACACAAACCTAACTTGATTTAGTAACAAAGAGAAAAAAACTGAGGAACTCTTTTTTCAATCTAAAGAAACGAAAACCACATATATTAAAAAAATAAGGATACCTTACAAGTTACCTGTTCATATTTAATTTTGTTAACTACAATTTTTAATGCAATCTTCTTCGTGATTTTCTCATCAACTAATTAGGTTTAAGTTGAGTCTGTTACTAGTTTAAGCAATTATAGGTGTCTGGAATGAATAATGTAATGCCTCAGAGAATTTTGAAAGAAGGATGACGACATTAATGGATTTTTCCCATTCAAGGCTGCAAAATATAAAGACCAAAGGAGAGGCATTTTAACACCAATCCCACATCTAAATCTGACGAGAAAGATCGATCTAGTTATCATAGGATTTGAATCTTACAAATGGAACTCGAATTTAACATAAAAGGAATTGAACTAATTAATCAATTAAGAAGAGGGATTGGTCAATGATTGTGCACAATAATTAAGTTTTGCCTGATGATATAAACTAATAAAGACATTGAAATCAAATACTTTCCTGCTTGATTTCCAAATTAAAAAGTCTTGAATGTTCTTAATTAGCAAATGCTATTCCTTGCAGAAGTCTCTACTTTAACTTATTTAATTAAGTCTCTGTTCTATGATGAGTTAGCATTAGCATCAAGAACAGCTAGTCTAACTTAGAACAGGCATGAACTTAATTACAAGAAACACAAGATGTGGACAACACGTAGGAAAAACTGTACTATGCTGCAAAAATATTTGACAAAAATTAAAATGCTGACTGAAAAAAGAGATAAACATTGCAATTATGCTGCTTGGAAGTGCTTTGCGTAGATCATTGCCATCTAAGAAGTGTTCGATTTGATCTAGGGACGGCTTTGATGTCCTAAGCTAGAGGGAACGATATTTTGACATTAATTATCGAGTGTTTCAACCATGCAAATTAATTTTTTTAATGCAAAGAACTTCGTACGGAACAAATCCACAATTATTATGCACAACTTTAAAATATCCCAATAATTTCTTTTTTTCTTTTTTGTTATTTCTAGTTTTCTTTTTCTTTTCTATTTTTTTTACTTTGAATAATAAATCGGAAAAAAATATTTATTAGTAAAAAACATAAAAAAAATTTCTAACAAAAAAAACAGTATTATAATTATTTTTTTATATAAAAAATTAATTTTCAATAACCATCTTCATATTTCTATTTGTAGAAATTATAAAATATTAATTTTATTTCATTCCAATAAAAGATTATTATGAAAAAGTTATACTTATTAACTTAAAAATTGAAAACAAGTTTGCTAGTTTTTTTTTTAAATAAAGAAATATTATATTTGAACAGAAAGTTCATTTTCTTATTCTATTTTTTCAAAAAATTGAATTATTGTTCTCTTTCTTAATCATTTATAAATATTTATTTTACCAACAAATGATAACTATAGTACACTATTATATCACACAATTAGGCATAGTATAGAAGTCAAGTAACGAATAATTTCATTTAATAAATTAGGATTTCAAGATCTTGTAGTCCTCCTAATAAACAAAAAGTAAAGTACACTGTTATATATATATATATATATATATATATATATATATATATATATATATATATATATATATATAAAAACAAAAAGAGATGGATAAAAAGA
>Ga0307515_10025623_pt1 | contig 10194 bp, 6 predicted proteins | sample 17_EM_MG_FD_194513 | JGI IMG/M metagenome (GOLD analysis project Ga0307515, IMG submission 194513) | Populus trichocarpa ectomycorrhiza microbial communities from riparian zone in the Pacific Northwest, United States - 17_EM | ecosystem: Host-associated > Plants > Roots > Unclassified | place...
GCTGAGCTTGCAAAAGGATGTCTAAATAGCATGGGAGTAAACCGGCCAGCCATGAAGGAAGTGTCCGATGAGCTTGCTAAGCTGAAAGCTCTTCATCAGAAATCATTGGCTCAGAAAAATAGCTTGGAAACAGACTACTTGTTAGGCGAATCATCACACTCTTTCTGCAAGAATGCTAGTCCTCCCATGAACCAATCCCAGACTGTGATGTCATTGCAGATCGAGAACTACACTAACAGCAATTAAAGTCAGACCACAATCAGTTTCCAACATTCAATTAAGTCAGATAGCTCCATTAATATATTGTAGATTATGGCTATTGATGTTCTTGAGATATTGTCTCTAGTAATTCTAGTGGAACTTGGAAGCTTGACATATTTCAAGAATCCAGATTTTCCATTTCTTGTCACCTGTGTTCAAATAAAAATTGTGTGTTTACAGGGCGTACTACTCTCTCAAAAAGAAATTGATAAGCACCTTCAATTTCCTAATCAAACCAGATTCAATGATGTTTACCTACATATTTCACAGATAGAGGAAGCTCCACAGCTAGCTCAAATTTCCATAGCATACGAATTCTTACCAAAACAAGATTCCCATCATTTTCTAGCCATTGCATGAGCAGCTATATCCATAGTTTTTAAAATCAACCCGTTGATCTGGGACAGGTCTCAGGTCAATTTAGATTTTTAATTCGATCAATTATCTCTCTATTCTTATCAAAACCCTTCTTGGTCTAAGCTTTGAGTCACCAGAATCATAGGTTAACCATCAAACCGGTTAGAGTTTTAAAACAGTTACTTCATCATGTAGAAATAAGCATTTCTTTTCTATTTTTGTATCTTCCGTACTTGCACACTTATAACTTTCCTTGAGAAAAAGAAACTATACTGAAAACTTGGGATTCTGTAATGACATCAATTGACCATTTTTCTTCTTTTCTTGTTTTGTTTTGGCAATAAAAAAATACATGCATAGAGCTTTTTATTTATAATTAAAATATTTTTTGTAAAAAAATATACTTAAAAAACTTTCATGTCTATTTTTTTACTAACAAAAATTATGTAACCCATGACTATGCCCGGTCAAATAACCAGAGATGTATTAACTAATACTTTAAAACCCGTGGGGAAAGTACTGTAGCTTTCCACACATGTTTTTTTTGTTGTTTTTTTGTTTTTTTTCCAAAATTATCTTCTTTTTTTCATTTTTTTAGTGTTTTTTTTTCAAAATTATTTTTGTCGATTTTATTTTTTACTATTGAACTGGTTGAGAATTTAGCTTTATAGTTTTTTTCTTTGAAACATTATCGATTGCTACAGTGTTTCCTCACATAATTTTTGTTTTGCTACAGTGTTTTTCCACATGTTTTTTTTCTAAAATTATCTTTGTTGAATTTATTTTTTTAATATTGAGATGATTAATAATTTAGCTTTGTAGTTTTTTTTCTTTAAAACATTGTGGATTGCTACAGTGTTTTCCCATATTTAACTAATACTCTAAAACATGTGGGGAAAGTACTGTAGCTTTGCCCACATGTTTTTTTTTTCATTTTTTTGTTTTTCTTTTCATTCCCCGTGTCATAACCCAATTCTGGGTTATTCCCCCAAAAAAATCATATTTGTTTTCAAAATAAAAATTAAAAAATAAAATAAAAGCTGGCAACGTGGAGAAAGCAGGCTAGGGAATCAAGTTGTAAGTTTTGGAGGAAATTCAAGGTCTAATTGTACCCCACTATGCCCAAAAATAGAGAAACAAATGCAAATTCAAGGTCAAATTAAATGATTATTGGACGAATTTGCATAAAAATTAAGTCCAAGGACATAATTAAATTTTTAATAAGTCAATTTGATTTAATCACGGGCCAAATTAAATTTTAATTATGTTTAAGAATTAATTTGGGTCCAATTGAATGATTTAATTAAGTGCAAGGACTTAATTATACTTTAAATGGGTCAAATTAATTTTATTTAGGGCTTAATTGGTAAAAACACTTAAGTTTGGGAGCCTAATTTGGGCTTAATTGAGAAGATTGGAATTTTAAGAGATCAAATTTAATTTTTACCAAGTTAATTGATTGAAATTAGGGGCCAAATTGCAAGAAAATTGAAGTTTTGGGGTCAATTAGGGGTTAAATTGAAGAAATTGACAGCCAAGGACCAATCTGCAAAAGGCGCCAGACTTAGGAGCTTAATTGACAAAAATCGGGGGTGAAATTGAAGAAATTGAAAGTTTAATGGTCAATTAGGGGTTAAATTGCATAAATCTGAGACCAAGGACCATATTGCAAAAGACGTGTAAATATGGGGCTTAAGTTGAAGTTTTGCAGGGGCCTAATTGCATTAAATCAAAAGTTTAGGGTCAATTAGGGGTTCAAGTGAAAGCAATTGAAAGAGGAAGGACTAAATTGAAAATCACTAAAAATCCCTAATTCAACCTAAAACGACGCCGTTTTGAGTGTTAAAAAAAGAGAGAAGATGACCAGACGACGCGTCTGGTCACTATTCATTATCTTTTTTTTTTAACAAACTGGTCCAGTTACCTACTTTGCAGCCGCATTTAATGTACCTAACGTCACCAAATTTGTCATACCTTACACAAAACTAATCACCAGGTATCCCTCTACGTCTGGGTATGGTCATCACCGGCTCACTGGCAAATAAACGGACGTGGCACCACCCCAAAGAGGCCACCTCCGGCAGCCTGCAGCTGCAGATTTGACAGTGAACTATGCCTTCTTTGAGCCAACGGTTGGGATCCTTTCCAACCGAATCAAGGGCTGATAATTTTTCCCAGTGTAGAAAAGATTTCTCTCTTGCACTGCCTATAAATAGAGGCGGATTTGATGACCTGAAGGAGGAGAAAATCGGGTTCAAAGTAAGCCAAAAAACCAGCCTTCCTTCCTTCCTCTCCCCCTGCAGATTTTCTTCTTCTGCTTCTTCTTCTTTCTTCCTCCGCTACAGGAAACCAACGCCACCATCATTTCTTCCTCCAGCTCCGCCTTGAGCAACCAGCACCGCCAAGCGGCCACCAAACAGCCACTGTGACTCTCTCCCTCTTCTCCTTCCAGCCTTTCTCTCTCCTTTACAAATTTTTCTTCTTCCTCCCATAGCCGACTCCGGCCACCATCACCTCGGTCGATGCCTCCTGAGCTACCAGCCAAACATCCTCAGCACGTCCACAACCCCCACGCCAGACAACATTCTCCTCCCCGTTTCGCCTCCTTCTTCGTCGAGGTCGCTGCATGCAGAATTCATTTCTGCATGCAACGACTAATTAATTAACTTCGGCCTCGGGCCGGGCCAGTTTTGGCCTAACCCAAATGGCTGGGCTGGGCTGGATCGGGCCCGGCCCCTATTTTTTTAAAATAAAAAAAAATCCAAAAAATTTCAAAAAATCATTTAAAAAAGAATTTGTGATTTTTCTCGCATATTTTTCTACCAATTTTGTATAATATCGGGATGTATATTTACACTATAAAAAACAAATCCGGTATTAAAATACCTGGTTTTCTTCGAAATATCTCAAAAAAATAAATAAATAAATTTCAAAACATTTTCAAAAAAAAAATTTGTTGCATACGGCCAAATTCTAAAATTTTTCCAAGCATATTTTTCATAAAAAAATAAAAATTGCATCTTTTTCATGATAAAAAATCCAAAAATGGATATCGTAACTAGTTTATGATTATCCATTAGGATTTGGCCAACATGTCAAAAATCTTTACACCCTTCACAATTATTTGTTTTGCTATAGTGTTTTTTCACATGTTTTTTTTTTCTAAAATTATCTTTGTCGAATTTATTTTTTTAACATTGAGATGGTTAAGAATTTAACTTTGTAGTTTTTTTTCTTTAAAACATTGTGGATTGCTACAGTGTTTTCCCACATCGTTTTTATGTTTTTTTTTTTTGTTTTTCCAAAATTTTCTTTGTCGATTTTTGAGCTGGTTAAGAATTACAACTGTAACTTTCCTCACAAAACATTATGGAATGCTATAGTGTATCCGTGCATGGGTCTTTTTTCTTTTTTTATGATTTTTTTTATATGATTTTTTTTAAAATTGTCTTTGTTGCTTTTATTTTTTTATTCTTTAAAACACTGTGGATTGCCACAGTCATTCACCACATGGTTTTTTTTGTTATGATTTTTTTAAAATTGTCTTTATCAATTTTATTGTTTTAATATTGAGCTGGTTGAGAATTACAACTGTATATTTTCTCATAAAACACTATAGATCGCTACAGTGTTATCCTAAATAGTTTTTTTTTCCTTTCATTTTTTTATGTTTTTTTCTAAAATTATCTTTGTAGTTTGTGTTTTTTAAAATATTATAAATTATAATAGTATTTTTTCATATAATTTTTTTTTTATTTTTTTTATAAATCCACGATAATATAGAGACACGTCACGAGCCTGCAGCATCGCGCAGACATGGCATTTAATACACAACGAAGGCGGGTAAACTTGCCATCAAATGAAACGAACTCTTTTTACACCGTTTTTTATTAGGAGCCGAGGGAGCCTTGCTTCCAGTTGTTCTGCCATCAATTTAAAAGACCTATGGACCTAAAGGCCTTCTTTGAGTCCATAGGTCTACTATCAAATTGAGCCCATTATTGGTGATGGGCTTGTAAGTAACGGCTATCACTACTTTGTAAACTCCTAACTGTAAAACAATATAATAGAAAATAATTGGATTTGAATCTTCTCAGGTTCCTGAGGAGATCTAAATGCTCATCACTTTCGAAAAGGTTAGTAAATGTATCCTTTCCATTGGTTCGTTTTGTAAGTTACACACATCTTTCGTTGACATTTTTTCAGCTATTGGAGCAACAGTTTTCCTTGTAATCATTTGTCTACAATTCTACATGATGTGCAGGAAAAGAAAAAAAGTAAGGAGAAACACTTCAGAGAGAACGAGGGAATTGCTTAAAACATCATCGAGCAAGGATTTTCGGTGAGGCAAAATTAAAAACCAACAATTATGTTGATGATCAGAAACTTGGGAAGGTGGTTTTGGTTCTGTTTTCAAGGGAGTTTTAGCTGATAAGAGCTTGGTTGCAGTCAATAAGTTTAAAGAGGCAAACAAAGCTTAGATGAGCGAGGAATTTCAAAAGGAAATTAGCCTTGTTTTGCTGGTCAATCACAAGAATGTGGTCAAGCTCTATGGCCTGTGTTCGGAGACTAAAATGCCATTACTAGTTTATGAGTTCATTTCAAATGGAAATCTTTTCAAGAACATCCATGACAAAAAGTTGCATTTCCTAGCTTCCTGGGGCAATCGTCTAAGGATAGCATCGGAGATTACCCTTGCGCTTGATTATCTGCTTTCTCTAGCAAACCCTCCAATTGTTCATCGAGATGTCAAGTCGGTGAGCATGCTTTCAGACAACAATTATACGGCAAAGATTGCAGATTTTGGAGCTTCACCACTGATTTCTTCAGGCCAAACCATCATAGTCAAAGAAATATAAGCCACTTTTAGCTAGCTGGATCCTTAGTATCTTATGACAAAGTGATGTCTATAGCTTTGGAGGTGTCCTTGTAGAGCTTCTTACAGGTGAGCTGCCAAACTGAAATGTCAAGTCAGGAGGGAAACTGAACATTACTCGGTACTTTATCTCTATACTGGAAAATAATCATCTTTCCAGAATTTTGGATTTTCAGGAAGCTGATGAACGTGAAATGGATGGGATAGAAGCTGTAGCTGAGCTTGCAAATTATCATAAAAAAACACTAAAGCTACTGGTGATATGATTGTCCATCTACTATTCATTGTAATAATATAATTATGAATTTACCCTACCAAAAAATAATGACACTAGAGCTCCTAGCGAGGCCACCCGACTCTGCCTCGGTGTCGGGCAAGGTGACCAATGGTGAGCCGCTTGTAGGGCACGACTCTCTGGTTTTTCATCATTTCTTGGTTTTTTTATAACGAGGGGACGTGGGTTGCGTTAGGTTTTGAGTTTTGACAATGTTTGGGCAAGTGGGGGGAGGGAGGCGGGAAGAAACAAAATAAAAAAACTAAAAGCTTATCTTCCCCTATTGCACTTCCAGGGGAAGAAGAAGAAGAAAAACAGTGCTGCTTAAAACGACATTGTTTTTTTTTTTAAAAAAAAACATGAAACAATGTCGTTTTGACTTAAATGCGTCGTCTCATTTAAAAGAAAATAGTGCCAAACTGCGTTAATTTTCAAAACAATCCTCAATGTTTGATTTGTTCAATCAAGTCCTCAATTGCAATTTTGATTTTAAGAATTCATTCAATTGCATTCCTACCAAATTCAATATTCAGCCTTGAAGTTGGCTGCCTTGTTTATTTCGGTAATTGGTCTTCGAATTATACAATTTTATCCTCATTTGAGCAATAAACTTTTAATTTTTTCAATTTGGCCTCTAATTTAGTCAATTGCAGGCCCTCTGTTTGCACGCATTTTTCATTTTGATCATTGGTTTTGGATTTCTTCAATCAAGTCCCTAATTGGCCATCAAACTTTAATATTTATGCAGTTAAGCCCATGATTTGACTAAATCAACTCTCAAAAAATATAATTTGACCCCTGAACCTTAATTTCTTTTAATTAAAGCCCAAATTGACTTAAAAATCAATTTCTCTTGCAATCAAACCCTCCGTAAATTCAATTAAATCTTCAATAAAATTTAATTGTGTTCATAAATATCTGATTTTGAACTTTTGTTTCTCAAATTAAATTCTCTTTGTCAATAAGGCTCTCATAAGTTAAAAAAAATACTGTCAGATTTCAATATTTGTATTTTTGAACCTCCTCAACCAATTTCTAGCTATTTTCGGGCGCTCCAGCATCCTTTTCTCACTGTTATTATTTTTTTGATTTTTTTGTTTTTATTCCAAATATATTTTTTAAGTTTTGGAAGAGAAAAAATGAATTTGGGGAATAACCCAAAATGGGTTATGACAAAGATGATGTTTTATTATTTTTTATCCTCTTTTTTGTTTTGTTTTTTTTTTAGTTTGATTCTATTGGGTTAACCCTCTATAGTTTTTTTTTTTTAATATAACCCATCCCATTTTTCAATTTATAAATAATCTATCAAATTACAAGTATTTTTTTAATTTCACCCGCTATGATTTTTTAATCTTTCAAATTTGGTCCTTATTATTTTAATTGCTATTTATTTTGTATGCAATCATTTTTTTTTTTCAAATTTTATCCTCCTTGGGTTTTGTTCTCTCAAATCTTATCCTCATTGTTATATTGTTATTTTTTTTTTGTTTTAAGAAGTTTTTTTATTAATATTTTTCAACGATTCATATAAAATTAAATTGATTGAGAGTTAAGGTTCTTTATTGAATTTGAGCCTAGAATTTAGTGAGTTATGGGTTTTAGAAATTAGATTAGATTTAAAAAGTTCAACTGAGTTTGCTTGGTATTTTTTTAAAGCATATGTTTTTTCTTTGAGTTTTGCTTTGTTAATTTTTTTATAATATTTTTTATTAGATTGTTTGATAATCTGAACAAACTTAGATTCATTCTATTTATCTTTTTATAATTAGGTTTTTTAACCCTAATATTTTTTTTACATTGAAAATTTCTTTTCTTGTGGATGTCTAAATAGCATGCATGGTAGTAAACCTACCAACCACGAAGGAAGTATGTGATAAGATTTCTAAGCTGAAAGCCCTTCATCAGAAATCACTTATTAGGCGAATCATCAGAATCTTTCGGCAACAACGCAAGCCTTTCCCATGAGTACTCAATCCCAATAATTAATGTAATTAATGAAAAAAATATGAAGTGAAAGTTTTAATTGATTATGGAATTAACATGGATAGCTTAAACATCTCTCTTCACTTTCCACTTGAGAAATTACTTAGAAAAATTATATATTTGTAAGGAAAATACGAGCCTATTTGACTACGTGGTTGAGTTATGTTTTTGCTAAAATTTAATTTTTTTTAAATTAATAATTTATATTTTTAGATCATTTTAATGTGCATCGAAAATAATATTTGTTTTAAAATATTTTTAAATAAAAAACACTTTTAAATTATAAAAAATAACACCCATAGACTTTACATAAATAGCTTTCACCTTCATGATTAACCCACCTTGCAATTATAATGAAAGACATGGGTGGAGAGCTCAAATCCAACCACTTGACATTAAGATATTGGATTGTTTTAGTACTATGAATTTTCTATAAATATTTTGTTGGCCTTCCCAAAATAATAAAATAAAAACTAAAAAGAAAGATGCAAGGAAGTACTCTTAAGGTTTCATTGACCTGATCGTATTATTGCAACTAGTCATAAATTAAATTAAGATAGGCGAAATGAAAAAAAAATGATGGGCCTTAGAATTAAGGTCATGGTGCCATCCCCTTGTTGTGCTTTTAGGCTTTTAGCATGCGTATAGTTAGCCTAAAAAACCTCCAAATAATTCCCATCTCTACGTCATGGTCATGTTATAATATTTTTAATTAATTACATTTCGGGGATGCATTTATTGGCTTTGGAATGAGTATTTATTTTGGTGTTTGTGTTTATTTTTCCCATAACAATCATTAATTACTCTGCGTATCCCCAACGTCAAGGTCAGTGGCTGTGATTTGGCTTCATTGGGGTTTCTATAGTTTGTCTACACACATGTATTAGTAATTTTAGACTTTGATTTGGTCAATGTTATGTGAATTCTTCCTAGCTAGGTACCCCTATTTTGTAATAATGATTTCTTGATTTATTAATTTTTAACTCTATCATCATATCTACGATCAGAAGTTAAATAATTTCTTGAAATTAAAAAAGCTCCAATACGAAGAGCGTGAAAACATTAAAAGATTTAGATATAATTGATCATCAAATCAATGGACAAGTTGCAGAAGCTAGTGGTTTGGAGCTTCTTCATACAAATCTTCTAGGGGTCAATTGCTACTTATTAAGTTGGGAGGTGCATAGTCATGTGGGTGTTTTTGCTGATGATGTCGCTATTATTATGTCCAGTTGCAGCATCAACAGCAAGGCCAGATGTAAAACCAGCTAGCTGCCAAGATAAGTGTGGGCAAGTTAGTGTTCCTTACCCCTTCGGGATTTTGGAACGAAACTGTGCCATGAATAAGCACTTCTTTCTAAACTGCACTTCAGGCGCTGATGGGCAACCTCAACTGTTGATTGGAAACAATATTCGTGTTCGCAAAATATCAGTGCTAGCTGGAGGGCACGGTCACTGTGGGCATTGAGGCAGCATTAGACTGCTATAACAAAACAGGGAACATAACAGATGAATTCTCTCGGCATATCAGACTTGGATCAGGCCCCTTCATGTTCTCAGACACCCGAAATGTATTCATAGCTATTGGTTGTGATACCTTTGCTCAGGTGACCAACGAAGATCTTACATACGGAGCTGCATGTCTCTCCATATGCACAGAATATGTGAACATGTCAGATGCAAATCCTTGCTCAGGTTCTGGATGCTGCCAAACCTCAATCCCCAAGGGCCTCAAGTCACTAAACATTTCAACTTCCAGTTATAACAACCACACGAATGTTTCGGACTTCAATCCTTGTGGAATTGCCTTTTTAGTGGACAGAAGCTCCTTGAAGCTTTCAGATGGGCCGCTCTCTCGCAAGCCAATTTATTAAGATGGTGCAGATACAAGGATATCGTTGCTTATGCAAAGAAGGGTTCGAAGGAAACCCTTATCTCCAAGATGGCTGCCAAGGTAAACTGGCTATTTCTTTTCTTAATTAAGGCTTTAATCACTACAAATTATGCTTATCTTGTTCCATGTGGTCTCTTGTCAGTGCAGTGTTCATCAAGTACGATGAGATTTTTTATTTCCACTAATATTTTTAACATTTACAACAGAGATGGATCCAGGAAAAAACCCTTGTGAAGAAGGTACTTGCGAGTTGCGAGAATGTGATTGGAGATTACAAGTGTCGATGTCCACTTGGCAAGTACGGTGATGGTAAAACAGGTTGTAAAGGACCTGGCATCATCACAATTATTGCAGGTAATTAGCTTTCTTTGCATTTTCCACTAATATTTCTTTGCATTACTTGATATGTATGTTTCCCAACCTTCAGTTTTTTACACACACGCACCTGAAGCATTTAATAAGAATATATACTAGTTATTTGATCTGTAACTTGCCGCAGGTCAAGTATTTTTTTTTAATAAAACAATAATTTTTATTTTTTTAATA
>Ga0307515_10025624_pt1 | contig 10194 bp, 5 predicted proteins | sample 17_EM_MG_FD_194513 | JGI IMG/M metagenome (GOLD analysis project Ga0307515, IMG submission 194513) | Populus trichocarpa ectomycorrhiza microbial communities from riparian zone in the Pacific Northwest, United States - 17_EM | ecosystem: Host-associated > Plants > Roots > Unclassified | place...
CTGGTTAAGAATTGCAATTACAAGTAAATATAAGTTTTTCCTCACAAAACACTATGGATTGATACAGTTTTTCCTCACATGGTTTTTTTCCAGTTTCTTTTGTGTTTTCTTTTTTTGTAATATTTTTTTCCAAAATTATCTTTGTCGATTTTAGTTTTTTAATATTGAGTTGGTTAGAATTTAACTTCACTGTGGATTACAATAGTAATCCACAATGCATTCCTCTTTTTTTTTTTTCACGTTTGTTTTTTTGCACTTTTTCATTTTTTTTTCCAACTTTCCCCTTTTTACTTTTTTTTTCATTTATTTTTTCTTTTTTTTTTGTCAAAATTACTTTCCTTTTTTTCCAACTTTTATCTTTTTTTTATTTTTTATTTTTTTCTAAAATTATCTTTATTGATTTTACTTTTTAAATATTGAGCTGGTTAAAAATTTCACTTTGTAATTTTTTTCCTTTAAAATATTGTAGATTGCTACGGTGTTTTCCCACATAGTTTTTCTATTTTATTTTTTAATTTTTTAAAATTATATTTGTCAATTTTTTTTTTTATATATTGAGCTGATTGAGAATTTAATTTTGTAATTTTTTTTCTTTAAAACATTGTTGATTGCTACAGTGTTTCTCCGTGTGTTTTTTTGTTTTTGTTTTTTTATGATTTTCTCCGAAATTATCTTTTTCAATTTTATTTTTTAATATTGAGCTGGTTAAAAATTACAGTTACAATATGTGAGGAAAGCATTGTACCTTTCCTCGCAAATTACTGTGGATTGCTACAGTGTTTTTTTTCACATGGTTTTTTCTGTTTTGTTATGTTTTTCCCTAAAATTATCTTTGTCAATTTTATTTTTTAAATATTGAGCTGTTTAAGAATTGCAATTATAAGTAAATACAAGTTTTTCCTCACAAAACACTATGGATTGATACAGTTTTTCCTTACATGATTTTTTTTCAGTTTCTTTTTTGTAATATTTTTTTCCAAAATTATCTTTGTCGATTTTATTTTTTTAATATTGAGTTGGTTAAAATTTAACTTTGTAATAAAGATTAATCATATGGGAAAAACATTGTAGTTTTCCTCACATTATGGATTGCTACAGTGTCACTCCAAATGATTTTTTTTCTTATGATTTTTTTAAAATTATCTTTGTCAATTTTATTTTTATAATATTGAGCTGGTTGAGAATTACAATTATAAGTTATTACAAATAAGGCTAAATCATGTGGGGAAGCACCGTAGCTTTCATCACAAAACACTGTGAATTGTTATAATGTTTCCAACATGGTTTTTTTCCCCTTTTTTTGTGTTGTTTTTTGTTTTTTTTGTTTTCTAAAATTATCTCTGTCGATTTGATTTTTTTAATATTGAGCTGATTAAGAATTTAACTTTGTAATTATTTTTCTTTAAAACAATGCGAATTGTTGCAGTGTTTTCCCGTATGATTTTTTTATGATTTTTTCCAAAATTATCTTTGTCGATTTTTTTTTAATATTGAGTTGGTTAAGAATTATAATTACAATAACGCTAAATCATATGGGGAAAGCGTTGTAGTTTTTCTCACAAAACACTATGGATTGCTACAGTATTTCTCTGAATGGTTTTTTATTTTATTTTTTTGGGGAAAGCACTGTAGTTTTCCTCACAAAACATTGTCAATTGCTACAACGTTTTTCCTCATGGGTTTTTTTCCTTCCAAAATTATCTTTCTTGGTTTTTTTTTAATATTAAGTTGGTAGAGAATTTAGCTTTGTAATGTTTTTTGCTTTTTATTAACAGAAAACCTAAATCATGTGGTAAAAGCACTGTATCTTTCCTCACAAAATACTGTGGATTGCTACAAATTATTTTGTTCAATCTCTAAGTTTTTGATCACCAACACAACTTTTTTTTCCGTCATGAAATATTGGCTCCATCATACCTTTAGTTTCTATTACTTATTTAGCGCTGATTCACAATTATAACATTATCAAGTATATTTTTTAAAAAAACTCGCGGCAGCGCGCGAGTATGCCATCTTGTATATATATATGAAAGGTTGATACTTCATCGTAAAAAGGAGACAACGTTTGATATTTTGGAAGGTTCTAGAAGCCAACTTCTAGAAGTTGTGGTGATGATTCCACAAAATTGAAGTTCACAGTATGTTTACATAACCATAATTTCAATTTCTTTTGCTTATAACATGTTTAATTTATGTTTAACTCATGTATTAACTTTGTTTAACCTAATTAGGCATGTTTTTTTAAAATCTAAAAAATCATTAAATTGAAGCTTACAAGTTATTATTCACATAATCCTAATTTCAATTTATTAGCTTAAAACATGTTTAATTTCTTTGCTTATAACATGTTTAATTTATGTTTAACCCATATATTAACTTTGTTTAACCTAATTAGACATGTTTTCTTAAAATCTAACAAATCCTCAAATTGAAGCCTACAAGTTACTGTTCACGGAACCCCAATTTTAATTTATTAGCTTAAAACATGTTTAATTAATGTTTAACACATATACAAACATTGTTTAATTAGATATCATCATGATGGTTCTTCATATGTTAAAAGAAATTGCAACTATAATCATATATCTTAATTAGACATAATATTTATATGTAAAAAAATCTTCAACATAGATTTAAATGGCTTTCAGATAAAGGATAAAAGAGGAAATATAATTTTTATGATACCTCGACAGTACAGGTATTTAATATGCTCATAGGTGAAGATAAGATTCGTCAATATATTGATGTTGATCTTGTTATTGCTTCTCTAACATTAAGAATATCAAAGTGTTATTTAAACAAACTCAATTATTGCAAGCCACATGGAACCAAATATTTTGCAACATATGATGATGATGTTAATAGTAACAAAGTGGTACTACTTATTAAGGAAGAATGTCTTGATTTAGATGATGATGTTGTTGTAATGATGAGTTTTGCATTGGTAGTTCTAGTGTTGATGTGGGTGCGGTGTTTTTGGTATCAATGTTGAAAGTGATACGGTTGATATTGACACTTCTAGTGTAAATAAATAGGGTGTTAATGAATATGAGGAAGATGACAAAGGTGATAATGAGGAAGAAGATAATAATTATATTCATTGTGATAAGGATGGATTTGATTTTTTTTTAAAGAAGCTGAAGATGAGTAGATTGATAACTCAGAAGGTAATATTCATTTTCATATTACTTTAGATGATACCTCTCAATCCGAGAATGAATATAAGATAAATGGTGATAATGATGATGTCAAGATATAAAACAAAGCTAAAAACTTCTATCCAAGTTCTATGACTAAACTTCACTGATCACATTATGTCAGAGGATTACTTAATTGTTATTGTAATAAAAATAATTCAATCCATACTAAAAAACATAGAGAATGGGTGCAATATATTTTAAGATAAGTAATAAAAAAATAATTAGGTTTTTTCACAAATACTTCTTTTCTTTATAAAAAAAAATATATATATTCAAACACTTTAGTATAACGACATTGCAGGAAGAAAAAACAAACATTTCCTGAAAATAACTAAAGCTCTTTTTTTATTGGAGCACTCGTGTCTCACCATCACTTAAATGAGACGGTTGTCATTATAAGGTGTCTTATGAAATAAATGCTTTCAAGAGCATTATATTTTAAGACTCCAATACAAGTCATTTCCATGTATAAAACTCATATTCTTATTGATGCTTAATTCTTATGTCTTTGGTTGCACTGTATTTGTTCATATTTATAAAAATCAATGCACCAAGCTCAACCTATATACCGTTCATTTTGTTTTTTCTGGATATGGAATGCATTAAAAAAGATATCGATATTATCACCCTCCTACCTGACACATGTATATCACTGTAAATGTTACCTTTTTATAGTCAGAATATTATTTCTTGGTATCCTCATTTACTTATCGTTTTCAAGATGAGACATATAATGAAAAAGAAAAGTTGAGAATTTTTTTTTTTAATGGTATAGAAAAGAAAGTCACTAGCACCAGTTTGAAACCAATCTAGTTATAGTTTGTTGGGACTAGGAAAGAAGACCTTCCCCTATTCACAATACCAGAAGACTAGTCTAATGAGAATAATCCTAAGGTAATAAACTTCACTTCATCTTCTAATATAATAGATACTTCTATTGGATATAATCTACCTTTTAGGCATAATCATAGGAAATCATCGAAACAATATTATCTAGATCAGATAGTTAAGAAATCAAAGTATTCAATTGCCAACATGTATCATCCTAGAAGCTGTTAAAACCATTATAAGCCTTTATAAACTAGCTTTCATCTATACAAGTTCCTAACACTCTATATAAAGTTATATCCTCGCCAAAATAGACCAAAGCAATAGTGACAAAGATGAAGGAATTAGAGAAGAATGAAACAAGGAGTCTTATCCCTCTACCCAAGGGAAATAAGAATGTAGGATGAAGATAGGTGTTCTTTATCAAGCATATAATAGATGAGACCATTGAAAGATATAAAACGAGACTTGTGGTAAAAGAATACATTTAGACGTATGGTATAAACTACCAAGAGATCTTTTCAGTGGTAGCAAAGTTAAATACAGTCTAAGTTATGATATTTCTAGCAACAAACCTAGATTGGTTGCTACATCAATTTGATGTAAAAAAATGCATTTCTATATAGATATCTTAAGGAATAAGTGTACATGGATATTCCACCTGGGTGCACTACAAGCTCATTAAAGGGGGTAGTGTGTAAACTGCAAAAGGCTTTGAATGGGTTAAAACAGTCACCTCATGCATGCTTTGATCTGTTCAGTTTAGCTATAATGAAATATAGATTCAGACAAGTAATTTAGATCATACCATGTTCCTAAAACATAGATAGGAAAAGGTAACAATAATTTATGGTGATGATATGATAATTACGTGCAATGATATATAAAAAATATTAAGACTTAAGGAAACTTAGTAGCTGAATTTGGAATGAAGAATCTTAAGGGTTGTGAATATTTTCTAGGCATATAGAAGTAGCCAAAACAACAAAAGGTATTTTTCTTATCATAAATGAAGTATGCATTGGACTTACTCTCAAATACTAGCATACTGGACTACAAACTAGTTGATACTTTAATAGTAAAAAATCATGGTTTAAGAAAATACCTAGATGAGATTCATGCTAATATAAAGAGATATGAGCGGCTAGTTGGGAAACTAATCTACTTGTCCTATACACACACAAAAATAGCTTATATAGTTAAGACTGATGAGTCAGTTTATGCATTACCTTAGTGAAGATCACATGACAAGTTGAGCATTGAAGATATCTATGCACCAACTTAAGGGCGAGTTAGAATAAATTGTCCTTTATCTTTATCCAAATAGCATATTTAGAAAACTACACCTTGATTAAAACCTACAAACCTTTATTATAGCCTCAAAATCATTATGTATTAAAAACCCATATTTATCCCATACGGTATAAATTAACTATATATCAATGGAAAAAACACTACCAGAAAATTAGAGAATGCCGATGAAATATTCCATCGATAGTTAAAGAAGATTCTGTCGGTTTTATAAATCACTGATGGAATTGTTAACGGTATACAGTCGTCGAAAAGTCGAGCGTTGGGGATTTTAGTTCATTAGAAATTACATCGGTTATTTCTAATACCGACAGAGTCATTGATGGAATATTCCATCATCGAGAGTGTGCTTTTACCGCCCATTTTCCATTAAAAAATCCATTGGCATTGGAAATTACTGATGCAATTACAGATCAAATAACCATCGAAAAATCTAAAAAATCTATTGGTGATTTTGTCGGTATTTCAAATTTATTACAAAAAAACCTAAACCAAGTCTATTTTTTTATAGTGCACTAATGTTTTTAAGACCAAAAAACATATAGTTAACAAAACCATAAGAAAAACAGAAGTTGTTGCAATCGATATGAGTCTACCAGATGAAAGAATGAAAAATTTCAAGGTAAAAACTCATTAGACTCCCAATTCTTCATCGAGAGAAATGTTTCGCATTCAAAGGAACTAATGACCATACTACACCCTATCAGATGAAAATACATAAAACACCAAAGATGAAAAGATATACCAGATCATACTATCAACTATCAGTAAAAGTAAAATGTTATACAAATACCTTCAAGATATCAAAATTCTATAGTCTAACGTCAATTAATTACAGTCTAATCATTCTATGTCAAATATCAGGTAATCGAGGTTGCTCTTATGAATTGCGTTGTAGAAATATCAAAATTAGTAGGGGAGATAAGATTGTACAAAGAGGTATTAAAACCTTTTGTTTTATGTCATTTTCATGAATAAGCAATTAGTGTTGATTATATTTGCAACATAATGACTTTATATCATCATTGTTGATGAACAGTTCTTCAAATGTTTATCGAGTTTACTTACAAAGATATTTAAACATCATGATTAAGTTTGTTGATGAACAATCATTGTAAAAGGATGGATCAAAACAACCAATCAACAAATTTGATGTAGATATTTAAACAAATCATATGGCTATATCTATAAAACAACATAGAGCTAAAGTAACTAGTTTGAAAACTATATAATATTATAATTCTTTGACTTGTTTGGTTTTACAACTTGTTTGGTTTTAATTCATAAACTAATCACTGATTTCAAGTTTGACCCATCAATAAACAAGTTAGCATTAGACGTCGGCTTTGACATAATCTTGTATGAGTTGCATAAAAACTCATACTGTTCTAAGTGTTTCAAATTGCAAAAACCTAGCTTTTAATTTTTCTTAGATATAAGAGAATTTTTAGAAGAGAAAAAAACCCTCATTTATTTCTTTCCTTTCCAATAAGTATATTTGCACACATCTATTTGTTTTACATAATCATTAATCAAAATCACGATCAAATACCAAAATAAAAATCTGTAAACAATATCTCAATTGGGAAAATAGTAACATAGGATTCTTTGTTTGTTTGTTTCTTTGGTTGAATTAAAATAAACAAATTTAGCAGATAAAACAAGATTTTTTTTAGTGACACGTAAAGTTATAAAAACTTTAACACAAAAAAGAAATTGCAAGAAATAAAAAAGAAGGATAAATCGAGACCTAAATAAAATGACAGAATGACTAATAGAGAGAGAGAGAGAACTGACCACTTCCAATTATTTCCTCTTTGTTTTCTTCTCGATAGCTCATCTCTTCTCACCCTCCCAATCTTATTCCTAAATTGGAAGCCAAAACCCCAATTATTTATCAAAACCCTAGAAACAAAATGTTAGATTAAACAAAATCTATAAAAATTAAACCAAACAGAATAATTTTAAGAAAGAAAACGAAGATTAAACACATGTTACTTTTCTTTCTCCCTTTCTACTCAATCGAAGACACACTTCTCCATACAACACGTAGTAAACCGATCACATTTTATAAGTGACATGAAGGAGGTTGTGTTCCTCAACTTTCAGTTTATTGACATGTGTGTTGGGAGACCTGATTTGTGATGAGGGCTGCCCTACCAGATTTTTTTAGAGAGAGAGAGTTGCTATAATTTTAATTCAAAGAAGAAGATGAAATGGAAAAAGGAGAGGAGTGGCAGGTTTTAATTCATCTTAATATTTGCCGAAAGAGTTTCTATTGGGAATTCCATTGGAATTTATTGACATGTCAAAATATCGATAAAATTGCCGACAAATTTTTTTTTTAAAATTCCATCATAATTTCCATCGAAAAATACCGACGAAAAATATCTCATCAATATTTTCATTGATAATTATCGACTGAACTTTTCCACTACTATTTCCATCAATATCTACTGATAAAAAAAAAATTATCAATATTTCTGTTGTTATTTATCAATTTTCTAGCAATAAAATAAATCTTTTAGCCTTCACATATTGTTAACACGTTCTTATACATAAAAAAAAAATCTATATGTTCTCTCATATAAATATTCATTGTATCTTTATTCTCATTGTTCTTTCCCAATTCTCAATCGTGAGTTTCTCTTCCTCCTCCTTCATTTAATTCATTGATGTTTGAAATTATAACATAGTTTAATTACACTCTTTTTAATGATTTAATGTTTTATTTCTTACTTACATTTTATTTTGTTTTAATTCAGTCACTCCGATTATGTTTTTAGACTATTTTCTTTTTCTAATAAGTTTCTTTTTTTTTTATTTTGCTTTTGGAAATTATGGGTTTTAAAATTTCTAATTATTTAGATGCACAATATTTCTAATAAGTGAAATATTGTTTTTTTTTTAATTTGTGATTTCCACATTATACATGTAGATTTCTAGCTAGAAAAAAATAGAATTATGATTATAAAAGAGAGAACTTTGCTTGTCCTGCGCTTGAACGACTTCACACACACACATGGCAGAATACAAAATCGCAAAGTTTGTACCCATAAAACATCCAAACGAGGTTGCTAGCTTCATGTTCAAAAGAATGACAGAAGAAATGAAGGAACAATAACAAATAACAACTGTACAATAAATCAAGCAACAGAATCTCTTGTCGCAAAGAGGGCACTATAGCTGCAAGTATTTATAAACCGCTTTGTTTTTCCATTGCCGGGGCTGCATTGCTCACGTTAAAGCCTTCAAATGAACCATTTCTTTTAAGCTCCCAGGGCTGCTCATCGTTGTGTTTTGCTTCATCAAGTACTTCAATGGTAACATGATCTCTGTCCAATGGAGGATTTGGGTCTATAGAATATGAAGCACTGAGGCTGAAAGAAGGAGAAGTGTCAAAGGGAAGTGAGGGGTCAACTGAAGCATCAAGGGAGGGGCGGGCTGAGTAGGAAATTTTCAGGTTCTTCCTAGCCTTTGCTCTTGCTCGCCATCTCTTCAGACCTTCAACCACATTCTCTGTGAAAACAGCTGTCCTCATTGATGAACCCATCTGTTGCAATTCTCATTTAGGTTTAAATTCTTGAATACATAATCATATACAGTTGAAGTTAAATCTTTTTGGGCTAATCAAGTTTTCTGAAGGCAGGAACAATTTTATACGTAGGATCTGTTGATCATAAATATATATGTAGATGCATACCTGTGTGACCAAAGCATATAGAGGTAGGATCACATAGCCACAGAGGAAGTGAACCAACAGTCCCATGACAAGCGTTATGACAATGTCTTCTGTTCGTCGGTGGAAGCATGATCTAAATCCAAATTTGTACTGAAATTTTGAAGCAACGTTAGAATTGTAATTTCTTTTTAATTCAAATCAACTCATAGAATAAATTCTTTAAGAAAAACGAACTCCTAATAAATGCTTACCAAAGTCCATGTGAAGAAGGCCAATTGAAAGGAGTTCTGCAAAGCCCAGAATATAGTTTAGAATAAATTCATGCAGCCACATATAGAGTTTTTCTGTTCTTTATCTTTACTTGCATATCGCTGCTGTGCTGTTAATTGGTTAGCGTTTTAAGAGCTAGCAATATGAATTGTATGAGGTGGAGAAGCAATTTGTATAATGAAAATGAGAAGATTTGTTTCAAGGATTAAAGAACAACCTGAAACAATATGAATTGTATAAGGTGGAGAAGCAATTTAGGCCTACCAAACCAGAAGAAATGGTCACTAGGCCTAACGAGTATAGTTCCTTCAACAACAAGAGATTTATCATGGCTATCTAAGCACATTAAAGTTATGATGGCTTGCAGCTTTGTCCCAACCAGCAACAACATCTGCAAAACACAACATGAAGGACTTCAACGTACAGATTTCTCATGCACAATTACTTGAATCTTGCTCAAGTATATTGATTAATTATTGGAGTCGATTTACTTACCAGTAGTGGAATAAATGGAAGCCAATAATGACTGTAAAATTCTGTACACATACGATACATTGAAATAAATTAGAATCATGAACATTTGATGGGGTATTTATATAAACAAAATTGGAATAAATTAAGTGATCAGCTTATTTGAACATACTGTGTGCATTGAAGAATATGAAAGATATAGAAAACATCCACATCCAGAAGCTGCAAAATCAGAGATTTTAGGCAAAGAATTAAGTTTACAGTTTTTGGGATTAATGAGTTGTACTGATCGTTGAAGATTGAAAATTAGTTTTCATTACCTTATCCCCACTAACACGCCAAAATCTTTATCCAAGGCTCTTCTAATGTATTTTTGAAAATCAAAGCTGTTATCTTGATCAAAATGGGCCTGCAGAAAGAGCAGGAAAAGAA
>Ga0307515_10025625_pt1 | contig 10194 bp, 8 predicted proteins | sample 17_EM_MG_FD_194513 | JGI IMG/M metagenome (GOLD analysis project Ga0307515, IMG submission 194513) | Populus trichocarpa ectomycorrhiza microbial communities from riparian zone in the Pacific Northwest, United States - 17_EM | ecosystem: Host-associated > Plants > Roots > Unclassified | place...
GCCGGCTCTATCATGTTGTTGTGCGGCTTGACGTCGCGGTGCACCAGGCCCACCTGGTGCACCGCCGCGAGTACCTCGCCGACCTGCACGCCCAGCTCGACGACCTGATCAACCGGGAGCGTGCCGCCCGCCAGCACCGCGGACAGCTCAGTACCCTCGACCAGGTCCATGATCAGATAGAAGTGGTCGCCCACCTGAGCGACCTCGTGGACCTGCGGCAACCCGGCGTGGCCCACCCAGGCCAGCAACGCGGCTTCCCGGCGCAGGGCCACCGACGCCGCACCCTCGCCGTCGACCGGGTCGGTGAACACCTTCATGGCCCAGTCCTGGCCGCCGCGCCGCACCCGGTAGACGACACCGTGGGCCCCACGACCCAGCTCGCCCACCACGGTCACACCGGCCGGCAGCGCTGGCCCGGCCGGCGGGTCAGCCGATCCCACCGGAAACCGACCAGCCGGAACGCTGTGCTGTCATACGCCCATCATCAGCCGGAGACCGGCACCGGGGAGCGGAAACGGCATGGCCCGGCAGCCGGACGCGGGTTTGTGCGTGACGTGCCGGCCGGCGTCGATGGCGCGGCGTAGGAAGGTCGGCACGCAACGGGCCCGACCGCCCAACGCCAACGCCGCGCGCTCGAGCAGAGACCGCGCGACCATCCTGAATTGGACACCGCAAGCGGTGACCCCGTCGGCCTTGACCACCTCGTACTGAACAGTGCCGTGCGAGAGAGCGCCGTCGGCGGCGGCGAGACCTGCGAACGGTTCGCAGCAGCCCTCGTCGACGCCGGCTGATCAGACGCGCGCCGAGGAGAGGACGGCGATGCGGTCGCGGCCCTCGGTCTTCGCCTGGTACAGGGCTCGGTCGGCGGTCTCCATCAGCAGTCGCATGTCGCCGTCGCGGTGCGTTGCGACGCCGACCGATGCGGTGACCGGTATCTCGGCGGCGGCGTCGACAGCCGGGCTTTCCCGAATTCCGATCAGGATGCGCTCGGCGAGGCGCCACGCTTGTTGTTCGTCGGTGTCCGGTAGGAGTACGACGAACTCTTCTCCGCCGTAGCGCGCCACGACGTCGGTGGAGCGGCAGATCGAGGCGATGCGCGTCGCGGACTGTTGCAGCACGGCGTCGCCGGCGAGGTGGCCGAAGGTGTCGTTGATGCGCTTGAAGTGATCGAGGTCGACTACGAGGAGGCTGACCGGTTTGGTGTCGGCTTCGTGCTGGGCCATCTGTTGGGTGAGGTAGCGGCGGTTGTAGAGACCGGTCAGCCCGTCGGTCACGGCGAGTCGTTCCTGCTCGTGCAGTGCCTGCCGGAGCTGTTCGGCCAGTGCGGCCCGGTCGGTGACGAAGAGGTACTGGCGCAGCAGCACGGCTAGGAACAGCACGGCGACGATGACCAGCGTCAGGTTGTCGACCGTTTCGGAGGTCACCTTCTTGAAGATCACCAGGGTGAACGTGGCCGTCGTCGAGGTGAGGATGGGCAGCAGGGTGAGCCCGCGATCGAACGATCGTCGCTGGGCCGGCGGTTGCGGGAGTCGCACGGCGACCACGGCGGAGAGGAACGCGATCACCGCGCCAGCCTCGAACATGACGTCCAGCCAACTGCCGCTCTCGTAGCCGGTGAAGATGGACTGGTAGGTGTAGGCCATGTCGCTGACCGCGTTCAGCGCCGCGGCCACGCCGACGAGCCGGACGGCTAGCGGTATGGACCGGTGGCCGGCCATGCCGACGATGCTGAGACAGCACAGCAGGGTGATGTCCAGCAGAGGGTAGGCGACGTTGACGAGGTCTGGTAGCGCCGGGTTGTCCGACAGTTGTGGCCGCAGCAGCATCTGCCAGCCCAATCCGCCGAGGCTGAGCAGGATCAGAGCGGTGTCGAGCAAGCCGCGCAGGCGCCGTAGCCCGCCCACGCCGCCGAAGCCGGTGAGAACGGCCACCACGGTGACCACTGAGGCGAGCAGGTAGCCGGCATCAGCGATCGAGGGCTGCGGCGGACCATCGGTGGTCAGATAGTCGTACCCGGTCCAGACAGACTCGCCGCCGAGTTGTGCGGTGTAGGCGACGGCCAGCGTCAGCCAGAGTCGTCGGTGGCGGCCAGTGAGGCGGTGAGCCGCCACCGACGCCGCCACCACGCTGGCGATGATGGGAACGAGGTAGAGGATGTCGCCGACGAATAGCATCATGGCCGGCGATCCCTGGCCGATCGCGGTCAGCACGGCATAGGTCGCCAGCCAGCAGACGGAGGCGGCAAGCGCCCTCCGGCACACGGGATCGGCCAGTACGTGCCGGCCGGGGAAGATGTGCGGACGTACGGCCACGCCTACCTCACCCTCCGGTCGGGACGCCATCTGCCGGCGCCCACCGCTGCCAATCGGGCGTCTCTCACCAATCCTGAGAAATCCCGGCAGAACCAGCGCGCGGCACAACCATGAGCCGAACTTCGGATGTCAGCGACGTTTCATCGACTTGGGTAGCATCCAGGAACGCCGCTCTCAGGCGCCTAAGGCTGTTCGACGACGTCATCTACAACGGCCTCGCTGAGCGCCACCGAGATCGTCTGGGCTGCAGACCGGACCGCCCGCCCGGCTCCGCGGTCAAGTCCGGGGTCGACCGGCTGCGACGCGTTCGGATCGTCGCCCTCGGGGTCGTCGAACTTCACCGGCGCCCGGGCCAGCACGGCCCGGATCCGGACCCGGCGGGAACCTCGGCGCGGTGCTTGTCGGACGCCTGCCACATCACGCCCTTGCCGCCGCGGGAATGGCCCATGGTGGCGACGTTGCCGAGGTCGACGTGCTCGCCGAGGCGACCGAGGACGGGCTCGAGCGGTCCGCGACCGGCGGCCAGTTGCCGCCACAGGTCCAGGTGCTTGTTGATCAGCCGGGCCCGGTCGCCGTAGTCGAAGGACGTCATGTTGATGCTGTCGACACTGATCGAGACCACCACGAAGCCGCGCCGGGCCAGGGCCGCGCCGAGGTAGTCGTAGCCGCGATAACTGGGGAACGGCGCGCCCCGGTCACACGGCCGCTCTTGCGCGTCCTGCTCGTGCGCTGGGGCGGATCCGTCGGATGCCACCTGTCCCGATCCGTGTGCCACCCAATCCCTCTTCCGCCCGACCGACGACAGCTCGCGTTCGCGCAAGGGCGGGAGCGGGGAAGGCGCCGTCGTGACCGTGCCGGCTGAGGAGGTCGATGCGCAGCCGGGCGGCGTGCGTGATGCGTGGACGCTGGGACAGGACTGCCCAGGCGGCTGCCTCGTTCGGCGAATGGAATTCGCATGGCCGCAGGCCCGGCATCTCGTTATCCACCGGCTCGGGCGTACTCGCGAGCCCGGAGGATCCGGCGCCGGGCGGTCGGTCAATCAGCGACTTCCACGGCTGGGCCGGTCACGACGTACCGGCCGGCCCAGCCGTGGATGCGGTCGCGCGGCTCAGGGGCACCGACGACGTCGGGGCCTGCCGCGGCCGAACCCGCCGGACGCGTCGATGCCCGACGCGCCGGGCTGAGGAACAAGCCGGGTGCGGCGGGCAACTCCAGGACGTCGAAGGCGACGGTGATGCTGGTCGGTCAGTGGGCGGTGAAGCCGCCGTCGACGGCAAGAGCGACACCGACCACGAGGCTGGCCCCCGGACTGCACAGCCAGAGAACGGCGGCTGCGATCTCGTCCGCACGACCCAGTCTCCCGATCGGCTGTTCCTTCACGATCTCTGCCATGGCACCGGCCTGGCTTTCGAGCATGTCCGCGACCATGGGAGTGTCGATCACCCCCGGGCACACGGCATTGACCCTGATCCCCCCGGGGGCGTATTCGACCGCGACGCTCTTGGTCAGGCCGATCACGCCGTGCTTGGAGGCGTGGTAGGCCGCACGTTCCGGCAGTCCCCCGAGCCCGCCCAACGAGGAGCAGTTGACGATGGCTCCGCTGCCCTGCTGGCGCATCTGGCGCAGTTCGTGCTTCATGCTGGCCCAGACGCCGCGCAGGTTGACCGCGTTCACGCGATCGAAGTCCTCGGCCGTCTCGTCGGCCGCGTCGGCCGGCGGGGCCTGTACACCGGCGTTGTTGAATGCCATGTCCAGCCGGCCGAACGTCGTGACCGCGCGGTGCACCATCGCGGCGGTACAGTTCCTCACCGTCGAGGCTGACCCCGTGGGGCACGCCGACGAAGCCGATGTTGCCGCCAGGACGGGTGGCACGCAGAGCCTGCTGCATGGACTCCGGCGTGCCGACGCATTCCAGGACGGCGTCGGCGCCGATGCCGCCGGTCAGCTCCCTGATGCGAGCTACGCCTTCGTCGCCGCGTTCGACCACGATGTCAGTGGCGCCGAAGTCGGTCGCGAGCTTCTGGCGGGCCTCGTGGCGGCCCATGGCGATGATGCGCTCGGCGCCCAGTTCCCGGGCCGCGATCACGGCGCACCGGCCGACAGCGCCGTCACCGACGACGACGGCGGTGCAACCCGGCTTCACCTCGGCGGCGACGGCGGCGTACCAGCCGGTGCCCATGACGTCCGAGCAGGCCAAGAGGCTGGGCACATGTTCGTCGCCAGGCACCTCGGCAGTGGCGACCAGGGTGCCGTCGGCCAGCGGCACCCGGACGAGTTCGGCCTGGCAGCCGCCGACGAACTCGCGGTGCAGGCAGCTGGTCTGGTAACCGTTGCGGCAGTTCGGACAGGTGTTGTCGCTGGCGAAGAAGGAGCCGATGACGAACTGGCCGGGTGGATGATCTTCGGGTCGGCGCGCTCCTCGATGCGCACGTCTCCCGGGGCATGGATGACAGCACCGCGCATGATGATCTCCTCAATTCGTGCGGGGCGCTGGACGCGCCCCCGAGGGTGGGTGCCGCGGGTCAGCGGCGGGTGCTGGCACGTCGAACCAGACGTCACCGGCGAACATCCCGGCCGGCCCCTTGCCGGTCGGCGGCTGCTTCAGCAGTTGCATCAGGTGTGTGTCCTTTCGCATTGTGCCGTCGTGGGTGCTGCGGCGGCCTGAGGCGTGGGCGCGCCGGCGTCAGGCGTCTGAGCCGGCGCTTTCCTCGACGACGGCTTTGAGCTGGGTGATGGCGGTCATGGCGTTGGGCCAGCCCGCGTAGAAGGCGAGGTGGGTGATGGCCTCGGCCAGTTCCTGCTGGCTCAGTCCGTTCTCCAGCGCGAGTTTGAGGTGATAGCCGAGTTGCTCGGTGCGGTAGAGGGCGGCCAGCGTCGTTACGGTGATCAGGCTGCGGTCCCGGGGGGACAGGCCCGGACGTTGCCACACGTCGCCGAACAGGACGTTGTCAGTGAGCTCGACCAGCTTGGGCGCGATGCCGGCCAGGCTCGGTGGGGCGGACAGTTTCGGCATGTGTCATGACTCCTTGCATGTGTCGGGGGCGAGGGTCGAAGCCTGCCGCGCGTACGGCGGCATGTGGCGAGTCGCCGGACTGCGCCGTGCGGAACTCGCGGTCCTGGCTGGGTTCGGCCCGAGCTGCTGGGTCGCGGAAGCGGCTTCTCGAGGCTGTGCGTGGTGTGCGACGGTCCGGGGGCTACTGCGGGTTCAGACTGGCTTGGTCGCGTGGGGCGTTTCCGCTTGGTGCAGCGTTGTGGTCCGGCTGGCGAGGAGTTTGAGCGCGTCCTGGGTCGGGGAGCCGGGTTCGGCGCTGAGGGCGGTCAGGGTCAGTCCGGGGTCGCTCGGCAGCGGCATCGCCTCGAAGCTGAAGGTCACGGCGCCGACGACGGGGTGGTGGAAGTGTTTGATCCCGGTTTGGTGCAGGCGCACGTTGTGGGCGGCCCACCGGGTGCGGAAGTCCCCGGCCAGGAGCGCGACCTCCCCGCGGCGCAGTCCGGGGACCCGCCGTGTGCCGCCGTAGGCGGCCAGGCCGGCCTGCTGTGGGGTGATCCTGGCCCGGCGGGAGGCCAGGAAGTCACGAACCTCTGTCCTGCTGTCCACACCACCGAGGCTACGTCCGTCGGCGCGGGCTAGAGAGGGGCTGTCATTACCTGCCTCAACAGCACCCCCTGACAGCCGCGTCTCCCGCGGTTTCATGTAGCTGACAATCCCGGCCGCCGCCCGTGCCTCCGGCCGCGTACTGGCCGCCGGCTACTCGGGCGGAGCACGGATGGTCTCCCAGTACGCCTGCGATCATCCCGACCGGGTGGCCGTCCTGGCGGCGGGCGCGGGTCTGCGCGCCGGGGCACCGCGCCAGGACGCGGACGGCTCCTTCGTCCCGGACACCACCACCTGCCAGCCGGGCCGCCCCGTCCCGGTGCTGTCGTTCTCCGGGATCGCTGACCCGGTGAACCCCTACCCCGGCGGCGGCGCCCCGTACTGGGGCTACGGCGCCGAGGCCGCCGCGAAGCAGTGGGCTGTGCTGGACGGCTGCCGCCGCGGCCCGCGCACCACCGCTGTCTCCCAGCACGTCAGTCGGGTGCAGTACAGCTCATGCCGCAAGAATGCGGACGTCGTGTCATACGTCATCCAAGATGGCGACCACACCTGGCCGGGCAGTCACGCGACCTGGCCTGACGCCCTGGGACCTGTGACCCGGGAGATCGACGCCAACGAGATCATGTGGCGCTTCCTTCGTACCCACACCGACTGCGCGACTTGATGGAAGCGAAGTAATCGTTAGCGGGCGGGACGGGTGGGCCACGCGGCGAGTGCCAGCCTGAGCTGGTCCTTTCCCGTGACCTCCCGCCGAGTGAGGTAGACCGTAGGCGCCGCCTATCCGGCCGGTGGGATCTTGTCGATTCGGGCGGGGATGTGTTTGTGCCAGGGGGTGCCGGCGAACGAGTCCTTCCAGGTTGTGCTGGTCAGCTCGTTGGGTGCGGTGCCCGTGCTGGTGGTGCCGTCCGGGTTGGTGAAGTCGACGCCCATGCCGTTGGGCAGCGCGATGTGCCCGGCCTGCATGGTGGCGCTGACCTCGATGGTCACGTCCGCGGCTCCGCTGGGGGTGCTGAGCCGGGCGGTGCCACCGTCGCCAAGGCCGAGGCGTTCGGCGTCGGCTGGGCTGATCCGCAGGCTGCCGTGGCGGTCGCGGCGGCGCCAGTCGGGGTTGCGGATGATCGTGTTGGCGGTGAAGGCGCGGCGTTCCCCGGCGGAGAGCACGAGGGGGAACTGGTCGGTGGTCCACCGGGACCGGGTCTCGTGCAGCTCGGCGATCTGCGGCAGCAGGCTGGGGATCGCGATGGTGAACTTGCGGTCCTTGCGGCGCACCTGGTCCCAGACCTCGTCCCAGGTGTGCTCGGTGAACACGACGGCGGTGTCCGCGGCGAGGATCGCGTCGAACAGCGCGTTGCCCGCCGCGAACCCGGTCCCGCGGTATCCGGCCCGGGCCACCGCGCCCGGATAGGACAACGCGCAGAGCTGGCTCAGGCCCCACAGCACGGCCGCGCCGCGCAACGGCGGCGGCAGGCTGGCGCCGAGGGTCTCGTGCAGCAGGAACGGGGCCAGCCCGGCGATTTCCGGCCGGGCGGCGATGGTGGCGAACAGGGTGACCGCGAACGTATCCCGGCCGGCTTCCACGGCCGTGTGCAACCGGTGCAGCACGGCCGCGTCGACGGTGTCCATCCGGCGCAGCAGCCGGGCATAGATCTCCGGCTCGCCCAGAGTGCCGGGCAGGGGCGACAGCAGCGGCTTGCGCAAGTGGAACACGTTGCGCGGGAACTCGAAGTTGAAGAACGTGGCCTCGACCTTCTCGTACTGGCTGGCGGCGGGCAGCACGTAGTCGGCCAGCCGGGCGGTCTCGGTGAGCGCGACATCGACCACCACGGCGACCTCGACCGCCGCCATGGCCTGCCGGAAACGGGCCGAGTCGGCCAGCGAGTGCGCCGGGTTGGCGCTGTCGATCCACAGTGCCCGGAACCGGTCGGGATGCTCGGTGAGGATCTCGTCGGCGATCGAATTGCACGGCACGAGACCGCCGATGATCCGGGCTCCGGTGACCGGAGTACGCCGGTCGTGGCCGTCGCCGAACACCTGCGAACGCATCGTTCGCGCCGCCAGGGGGGCCAGCCCGGCAAGGGCGATCCGGGCGGTGGCCTCGGCGGCTCGGCGCAACCGTGGCGCTGCTGCGGCGGCGGCGAACCCGCCCGCGACGACGCCGGCGAGGCGGCTCCCGGCCTTCGCCACGACCGCGGTGGCAGCGGGCCACCGGGGCCGCCGCGGCCGCCGTCCGGGAGCGGGTGGGGGTTCGTTGACCAGCGGGGACAGCGACGAGTGCAGGAACATGGTGCCGGGCCGGGCGAAGTTGCCGGTGAGGATCCACACCAACTTATGCAGATAGGACACCAGCGTGCTGTGCGGGGCATGCTGCACACCCAGATCTTCGTACGAAGCCACGCTGCGCGCTGCGGCGATGCGCCGGGCGGTGGTGCGGATGAGTTGTTCGTCCACCCCGCACGTCGCGGCGCAGGCGGCGATGTCGATGCCGGCGAGCACGTCGCGGACCTGGGCATAGCCATGCGTACGCGCGGCCAGGAAAGCCGTGTCGACGAGGTCCTCCTGCACCAGCGTCGCGACCAGGCCGGCCATCAGCCAGGCGTCGCAGCCGGGCTTGACCTGCAGGTGGATGTCGGCCAGCGCGGCGGTGTCGCTGACCCGCGGGTCGATCACGATCATGGTCCGGTCCGGGTCGGCGCTGAGTTGCCGCAGCACCGGCCGGGCCCGCGGGAAACTGTGCGACTGCCAGGGATTCTTGCCGAGGAACAGCACGACCTCGGCGTTCTCGAAATCGCCTTTGGTGTGCCCGCCGTACAGTTGGGCGTCCACCCAGACCTCGCCCATCTTCTCCTGCGCCAGGGCGTTGGAGTGATACCGCGACCCGAGCGCGTTGCGGAAGGCGAAAGCGTTCGCGGCCCCGAGGTGGTTGCCCTGCCCGCCGCCGCCGTAGAAGAAGATCTTGTCGCCGCCGTGCCGGGCCCGGATCTCGCCGAGCCGGTCGGTGATCTCCGCGATCGCGGTGTCCCAGTCGATCTCGGCGAAGCTGCCGTCGGGCCGGCGCTTGAGCGGGCTGGTGAGCCGGTGCGGCCCGTTCTGGTACAGGTCCAGGCGTAGCGCCTTCTCGCAGGTGTAACCCTGCGAGGTGGGATGCTCCTTGTCGCCGCGGATCGCCGCCAGGCTGCGGTCGCGGACCGCGACGGTGACCCCGCAGTTGCACTCGCACAGCACACACGCGGTGCGCTTGACGGCCTCGTCCGTCATGCGCTGACCGCCGCGCTCAGCAGGGTCTCCAGGCTGGCGGCCACCTCGTCGAGGGGCCGGATGTCGCGTTTGGCCCGGCACATCGCCACGCTGCCCTCCACCGCCGCGACCGTCAGCGTGGCCAGCCGCACCGCGTCCGCGTCGGCGGCACCGTACCGGCGCAACGCGTCGGCCAGCAACGCCTCCCACCCGGTGAAGACCTCGGCCGCGGCCTCGACCGCGTCCCGCTGGTCGTCGGCCGGCTCCTCGACGGCGACGGCCAGGACCGGGCAGCCGGCTTGGAAGTCGGTGCTGAGGACTGTGTCGCGCCACAAGGCGAGGAACGCCCGGAGCCCGGCGACCGGCCCGGCCGCCAGCTCGCGGGTCAGGATCCGGGACACCGTGCCACCGGCGAAGCGGACCGCCTCGGCGGCCAGCTGCTGCTTACCGCCGGGAAAGTAGTGATACGTCGAACCGAGTGGCGCATGGGCGTGTTTAGCCAGGTCACGCACGCTGGTGGCGGAGACCCCGCGGCGGCGGATCATGTCGGCGGCGCCGATCACCATGCGGCGACGGGCGTCCGTACCCGGATCGGTCATGCACACGCTCCCTGGCTATAACGGTCGTCATAGTCTAGCGTGAGGGCCGCTATAACGACTGTCATAGGGAGACTTTCATGCCCATGATTCAGCTGGTCCCCCTCGCGAAGTCGCAGGCGGCCGCGAGTGCGTGAGCTGACCTACACCGGCCGGCGGGCCGTCGAGTGGCGGGAGGCGCCCGACCCGGTGCTGGGCGCCGCCCACGACGCGATCGTCGCGCCGGTCGCGGCCACGACGTGCGACGTCGACTCGATGATCCTGGCCGGGCAGGGCATGATCGCGCCGCCGTTCCCGATCGGCCACGAGTGCGTGGCCCGCGTCGTCGACCTCGGCGACGAGATCACCCACGTCAAGCCCGGCGATCTGGTGGTCGTGCCCTGGCACATCAGCTGCGGCCGGTGCGAGCGCTGCCACGCCGGCCTGTATGCGCACTGCCAGGCAGTGCCCTACATGG
>Ga0307515_10025626_pt1 | contig 10194 bp, 8 predicted proteins | sample 17_EM_MG_FD_194513 | JGI IMG/M metagenome (GOLD analysis project Ga0307515, IMG submission 194513) | Populus trichocarpa ectomycorrhiza microbial communities from riparian zone in the Pacific Northwest, United States - 17_EM | ecosystem: Host-associated > Plants > Roots > Unclassified | place...
GTGGCGCACGTAGTCTTCCATCTCGGGCGACTGGGCCTTGTACATCAGCGTCAGCAGGCGTGCACCGATGTCGTCGTGCAGGTCTTGCGCGAGGCGCAGCCGCTCCTCGCTGCGGCCCTGCTCGACAGCCTTGTCGAAGTGCACCGCGCGGCGCAACTGCTCGACGATGCGATCGGTCAGGCGTGCGTCTTCCGAGGTGAACAGACGCCGGCCGCGCTGTGCGAAGCGGATCATCACGGCGCCGCGTGGCGTGCTGTCGCCGCCGAGCAGCGGCACCGGCACGAGCATGCTCGAGCCGTCGCCGGCGACGCGGGTCTTGCCGGTGCGCCGCTCGACGACATTGACCTCGAGCGGCTCGAACAGGTCTCCGAGCAGTTGCGACAGCAGCGCCGGCGTGCGTTCGGGCTGGGCTTCGACCTCGCGCGCGATGCGATAGAGCTGCTCGAACATGCGCTCGGTCGTGATCATGCTGCTGCCGCGCAGCTGGTTCAGCACCCACTGGCGCACGCCGGTGTAGACGGCGAGCGAAACGAACAGCGACAGCGTCAGCGAGGCGAACTGACCGAGCGAGAACACTGCGACGAACAGAAGATCGAGCGAGGTCGCGACCGTGCTGATCGCCGCCAGCAGCGCAAACTCGCGCATGAAGTTCTGCGACTTCGCGAGAAACGGCACGAGCATCAGCAGCGAGCCGAGAAACACGTACCAGACCATCGAACCGATGTCGGCGATGTTGTGCGGCATGCCGGGCAGGCGATCGGCGGCGGCGAGTGCGACGGTAAGCAGCGTCCAGGTCGCCGCGGTGACGATGCCGAAGCGGCGCAGCACGATCGCGAACGGGTGCGGTTCGATCTGGTACGACCAGCTCAGCAGGCCGATCGCAAGCAGCCCCAGGCCGATCACCGCCCCTTGCGTCCACCACCAGACGTGCACCAATACCCCGGTGGCGAGCGCGCCGACGAGCGCGAAGGCCACGCCCCAGCCGAACAGCGCGATCCAGCCGGAGCCCGGCAAACGCCGCGGGTGCAGGCAGGCGGCGTTGACCATCGCGGCGGCAGTGAACAAATCGAAGGCCATGCGCACCGGCATGTCCAGGCGCGCGAACGGCGCCGGCAGGCCGAACTCGAGCGTTGCCTCGACCGCGATGAACATCAGGTTGCCGGACTGGCACAGCGCCATCACCGCGTAGACGAGGTTGCGCCCGGTCGGGTGCGCGAGCAGCACGACCATCGCGACCAGGTACAAGCCGAGCGCGAAGATCGACAACAGCCAGAACAGGATCGGCAACCCCATCAGCCCGCGCGGCGACGGCCGCACCTCGGCTTTCGAGCCGTCGGCGAAGAACAGTTTGACCTCGTCTTGCGCGAGCGCGATCGAGAGTTGTTCGTGCAAGCCTTGCTGACGTGCGCGCTCGGCGTCGTCGATGACCCAGCGCGGCGAGCGCTGCCACGCGAGCGCGTCGCTCAGCGCGATCGTTGCGTCGCCGCCGATCACGCCCTTCAGGGCCTTGCCGATGTGCGGGCGCAGGGCAGGGTCGTTGCTGGCGGCCAGCTCGATGCGGCTCTGCATGTCGACGCGCCAGCTCGCGTCGATGTGCGGCGCGAGCGTGACGGCGCGGATCAGCGTGAAGATGCCCAGGCAGCCCAACAGCGCGAACGCGACCAGCAGGCGCAGTCGCCAGCCCATCCAGCGCGTGGCGGTGTGGTTGGCCTGACTGTTCGGGTCGCTCAGGCCCGAGTCGAGAACGGAGTCGGAAAGGTGGCTCGACAGCCCCGTCCAGTTGGTCGAGGTGCGCCCCGGCCAGGTGTTGTTCAGTCCGGGCGTGCGGGGCGGTTCGGTGCCTTCATGCGCCACGGCTGCAACTTAGACGAGGCCCTGCTTGCTCGCGAGCACGGCGGCTTCGGCGCGGCTCGACACGTTGAGCTTCTTGTAGATCGACTTGATGTGGTCGTTGACCGTGAACCACTTGATGCCCATCAGGTTCGCGATCTCCTTGATCGTGAAGCCCTTGCTCAGGTAGGTCAGCACCTCGCTCTCGCGCGGCGTGAGGCGCTCGTGGTCGAGCGGCGCGCCACGGCCCATCGGCATCGGCCGGCTGCTCTGGAAGCCCGACGCCAACGGCACCGGGCCGGAGTTCGGCGCGCTGCCCGCCGCCGCGCCACCCGCAGTCGGGCCGTGCCGGAAGTGCGTGAGCAAGCGCCGCGCGATTGCCGGCGACAGCGGCGGCTGGCCGCGCACGATCTTCTGAAGCTCTTCGACCAGCACCTCGAAGCGGTCTTCCTTCAGCAGGTAGCCGTCGGCGCCGCATTGCAGGGCAGGGAACAGGTGGTCGTCGTCGGAGTAGAGCGTGGTGACGATCTTGGTGGCCGGGTAGGCGCCCAGTTCGGCGAGCAGCTCCATGCCATTGCCGTCGGGCAGTTCGAGGTCGACAAGAATCAGCTTGAACGGGTCGATCGCCTCCACGCCTTCGCGCAGCGGGCCGATCTGGCGGCGCGCGGTTTCGAGGTCGCCGGCTTCGGTGATGACCAGCGCATCGCTGAAGCTCTCGCGCACGACGCGCGTCAGAAAGCTCCGCGCGACCGGATTGTCCTCGACGATGAGTACCTTGACTGGCATCTGCTGCGCCCCCTCGTTCTTATGTGCGGCGATGGTAGCGCAATCGGCCCGGCGCAAGGGCCGGGACGAGCCCTTGTCATCAGGCGTTGTTCGTCATCACCAGCTTGCCGCGCACTTGCCGGCTCGCCATGATCTCGAAGGCCTTGAGCAACTGGTCCATCGGCAGGCGCTGGTCGATCACCGGCTTCACTTTGCCTTGCGAATACCAGAGCGCCAGCTCGGCCAGTGCCTTCGCGTTCGCCTTCGGCTCGCGCCGCGCGAACTCGCCCCAGAACACGCCGACGATCGAGGCGCCTTTCAGCAGCGCCAGGTTCCACGGCAGCGCGGGGATGCCGCCTTGCGCGAAACCGACGACCAGGTAGCGCCCGCGCCACGCGATCGAGCGGAACACCGGCTCGGCCAGATCGCCACCCACCGGGTCGTAGACCACATCGGGGCCTTTGCCGTCGGTCAGCGCCTTGATCTCGTCGCGGATGTTCTTCGTGCTGTAGTTGATGGTCGCGTCGGCGCCCAGTTCCTTGCAGAGCTCGCATTTCGCGTCGCTCGACGCGGCCGCGATCACCTTCGCGCCGACCGCCTTCGCGATCTGGATCGCCGCGGTGCCCACGCCGCCCGCGGCACCGAGGATCAGCACGGTTTCGCCGGCCTTCAGCGCCGCGCGGTCGAGCAGCGCGTGGTGCGTGGTCGCGTAGGTCAGCACGAAGGCCGAGGCGTCGTCGAACGGGAAGCCGGGCGGCAGCGGCATCGCGAGGGCCGCCTTGACGATCGCATGCGTGCCGAAGCCGCCGGTACCACCGAAGGCCGCGACGGAGTCGCCTGCTTTCAGGTGCGTGACGCCGTCACCGACCGCCTCGACCACGCCGGCATACTCCGAACCCGGCACGAATGGCAACGGCGGCTTCATCTGGTACTTGTTCTGCACGATCAGGATGTCGGGGAAGTTCAGGCTCGCCGCGCGGATCGCGACGCGCACCTCGCCGGCCTGCGGCTCCGGCGTCGGCAGCTCCTTCCACACAAGGGCTTCGACGCCGATCGGGTTCTCGCACAGCCAGGCTTTCATGGGGTCTCCTCGGTTCTACGCCACCGCAGTCGCGGTGGCTTGTCGAATGACAGCCGCGGGCGCGGCGTTGCGAGAGATCATACGCAGCGACCCCATCGCGTCGCGTCGCCGACGCGACGTGTCCATACAATCGGCGCCATGCGCATCCTGATCGCGAACGACGACGGTTATCTCGCCCCCGGCCTCGCGGCCCTCGTGAAGGCCTGCGAAGGCCTCGGGGAGCTCGACGTGGTGGCGCCCGAGCAGAACGCGAGCGGCACCTCGAACTCGTTGACGCTGGGGCGGCCGCTGAGCGTGCACACCGCGAGCAACGGCTTCTTGTACATCAACGGCACGCCCTCCGACTGCGTGCACCTCGCGCTGACCGGTGTGCTGCCGAACCGGCCGGATCTGGTCGTCTCCGGCATCAACAACGGCGCCAACATGGGCGACGACACGCTGTACTCTGGCACGGTCGCGGCAGCGATGGAAGGCTTTCTGTTCGGCGTCCCGGCGATCGCGTTTTCGCAGGTGCAGAAGGGCTGGGGCGATCTCGACGCCGCGGCGCGCGTCGCCCGCAGCGTGATCGAGCAGGTGCTGAAGCACCCGCCGCTGCGCTCGCCGTTCCTGCTCAACGTGAACATCCCGAACCGGCCCGATGCCGATGCGCTGCCGCGCGTCGTCACGCGCCTCGGCCGGCGCCACGCGAGCGAGCCGCTGATCGCGCAGACCAGCCCGCGCGGCGACACCATGTACTGGATCGGCCCCGCAGGCGACGCGCGCGAAGCCGGCCCCGGCACCGACTTTCACGCCACCGCGAGCGGCCAGGTCTCGATCACGCCGCTGCAGGTCGACCTGACCGAGCACGGTGCCTTGCCCGACTGGTGGGAGTGGCTCGGCAAGGCCTCGGCATGAAGCCGGCCGACAAGCGTGGCTCGAAGTTTCCCCTGCGTCTCGATGAGCTGAGCTCGCGCATCAGGGTCGCGCGCACACCGGTCGTGCCGGTGGCTGCTGCGGCGTTCACCACCGCACCGAAGCTGCAGGCCACCGCCGCCGCGGCGCGTGCGGTGCTGCGGCCGCAACGTCTCCTTGAGCATGCGCACACCGACGCCTCGCGGCGTGTCGCGCCCTCGGGCCTCGGCCTCGATTCAGCCGACGTGCGCCGGCGCATGGCGCAGCGCCTGCGCAGCGCGGGCGTGAGCAACGAGCAGGTGATCGAGGCGATGGCGACGGTGCCGCGCCATCTGTTCGTCGATGCGGCGCTCGTCACGCAGGCCTACGAAGACACCAGCCTGCCGATCGGCCACGGGCAGACGATCTCGAAGCCCTCGGTCGTCGCGCGCATGATCGAGTTGATGCTCGGTGGCGTGGGCGCGCGCGCCTCGGGTTCCCTCGGCCGTGTGCTCGAGATCGGCACCGGCTGCGGCTACCAGGCCGCGGTGCTCGCGCTGCTGTCGAAGCAGGTGGTTTCGATCGAGCGCCTGCGCCCGTTGCACGACAAGGCGCGCGAACTGCTCGCGCCGCTGCGGCCGGCCAACATGCGGCTGGTGTATGGTGACGGCATGCGCGGCCACGCCCCGAATGCGCCTTACGACAGCATCATCGCGGCGGCCGGCGGCGATGCGCTGCCGCAAGCGTGGCTCGATCAACTCGCGATCGGCGGCCGGCTCGTCTCGCCGGTGCGGCAGGCCGGCTCGCAAAAGCAGGTGCTGATGGTGGTCGATCGCACCGAACAGGGGTTCGAGCAGAACGTGTACGAAGCCGTGCACTTCGTCCCTCTAAAATCGGGCATGGTCGCAGGATGACGATGGACAAGAAGTACATGCTGATGAATTTCAAATGGACGAGCGCGCTGCTGCTCGCCGCCGCGATGGCGGGCTGCACGAGCACGCCGAACCGCGCGCCGGTCGAAGACCGCAATGCCGGAGTGAAGCCGGCGGTCGTCGCCGTTGCACCCGTGCCCGCGCCGGTCGAGGCGCCGAAGCCGCTGCCCGGCGCCGAAAACAGCGGCAAGGCCGGCTACTACACGGTGAAGCCGGGCGACACACTGATCCGCATCGGTCTCGAGAACGGCCAGAACTGGAAAGACCTGGTCAAGTGGAACACGCTCGACAACCCGAACATCATCGAGGTCGGTCAGGTGCTGCGCGTGCTGCCGCCGGGTGTCGACCCGAACGCCGCGTCGAGCAAACCGATCACGAATGCGAAGGTCGAGACCAAGCCGCTCGATGCGAAACCGGCCGCGCCTGCCGCCAGTGGCGTGGCAGCCGCCGCGTCAGCCCCTGCGACCGTCACCACCGCCACCCCGCCCGCGGCGCGTGAAGGCGACGACGACGTGAACTGGGCCTGGCCGGCCGCCGGTTCGGTGATCGCGCCGTTCGACGAAGGCAAGGTCAAGGGCCTCGTGATCGGCGGCAAGGCCGGCGACCCGGTGCTCGCGGCCGCCGATGGCCGCGTCGTCTACGCCGGCTCCGGCCTGCGCGGCTACGGCAACCTGATCATCCTGAAGCACAACAACACCTATTTGACCGCCTACGCGCACAACCAAACGCTGCTGGTCAAGGAAGACCAGACCGTGCGCCGCGGCCAGAAGATCGCCGAGATGGGCTCCACCGATGCCGACGGCGTGAAGCTGCATTTCGAGATTCGCAAGCAGGGCAAGCCGATCGATCCGGCCAGGCTGCTGCCGCCGCGCTGACGCGCCCGCGGGAATGAATCACCATGGCCAGAAAGCGCACTCCGCTCGCCGGCCATGTGCCTGATCCGGCGTCGAACGGCCCGATCGCAACGCCGCCCGGCGCGCCCGCGGCACACCTGAACGGCACCAGCCACGCGGCCGAGCCGCCGATCGATGTCGATCTCGACATCGAGGTGCCTGTGGCCGACGACGACACGAGCGTGGCCCTCGCGGCCGAGCGGGTCGAGATCTCGGCGGGCGAATCCGAAGTCGGCAACACGCTGCAGACCTATCTGCGCGAAATCCGCCGCGCGCCGCTGCTGACGCCGCAGGAAGAGTTCGACACCGCCACCCGCGCCCGCGCCGGCGACTTCGCGGCGCGCCAGGCGATGATCGAGCACAACCTGCGGCTGGTGGTGAGCATCGCGAAGAACTACCTGGGCCGCGGCCTGCCGATGACCGACCTGATCGAAGAAGGCAATCTCGGCCTGATGCATTCGATCGGCAAATTCGAGCCCGAACGTGGCTTCCGCTTCTCGACCTACGCGTCGTGGTGGGTGCGTCAGAGCATCGAGCGCGCGATCATGCACCAGGCCCGTCTGGTGCGATTGCCGGTGCACGTGGTGCGCGAACTCAACCACGTGCTGAAAGCGCGGCGAGCGCTCGAAGCCGAATCGGCGAGCGCCGGCAACAGTGACAAGCCGGTCCGCGTCGAAGACGTGGCCGCGCTGCTCGGGCGGCCGGTGAAGGAGGTCGATGCGCTGCTGAAGTTCGCCGAGCAGCCGACTTCGCTCGATGCGCCGATGGAGCGCCACGCCGGCGAAGGCAACGGTGACTCCGTGCTCGACGGGGTGGCCGACGACGGCGCGACCGACCCGATGAGCCTGACGCTCAGCAACGAAGTCGAGCTGTTGTTGAACCACGGCCTCGATGAGCTGAACGAGCGCGAGCGCGAGGTCGTCGCCGGCCGTTACGGCCTCGGCGACCGCGAACCCGAAACCCTCGAAGTGCTGGCCGAACGACTCGGCCTGACGCGCGAGCGCATACGCCAGATCCAGCAGGAGGCGCTGCTGAAGCTGCGCCGGCGCATGGTGCGCCAGGGCGTCGACCGCGACTCCATCTTCTGATGTCCGCCCCGCATCTGACACGCCGGATGGCCGGCTTGCTGGAGAACATTCGCCGCGCCAATCGCCCCCCGTTTCATACGATGACGCCACAGGAGGCGCGGCGGTCATATGACGCGGCGGCAGAGATCCTGGAGTTTGCGCGCGCGCCGCTGGTGCGCGTCGAAGAGTTGCGCATCCCGTCGGGTGATGGTGCGCAGCTGCCCGCGCGGCTGTATGCCAACACGCGCGCGAACTCGCACGATGAGTTGCCCGCGATCCTCTACCTGCACGGCGGCGGCTTCACGATCGGTGGCCTGGAAACGCACGACAGCCTGTGCCGCCAGATCGCGCTGCGCAGCGGCGCGGCGGTGATCGCGCTCGACTACCGCCTCGCGCCGGAGCATCGTTTTCCGACCGCCGTCGACGATGCCTGGGCCGCGCTGCGCTGGCTCGCCGTGCACGCGGCCACACTCGGCCTCGATGCCACGCGCCTGGCCGTCGGCGGCGACAGCGCCGGCGGCACGCTCGCCGCCACCTGCGCGATCCACGCGCGCGACATCGGCCTGCCGCTGCGCCTGCAATTGCTGATCACGCCCGGCACCACCGCGCACGCCGACACGCCCTCGCATCGCGCCTTTGCGCACGGCTACCTGCTCGAAGCCGAAGACATCGCGTGGTTCTTCGACCAGTACATCGATCGCTCACAACGCAGTGATTGGCGCTTCGCCCCGCTCGAAGCCGATACGCTCGACGACGTGGCGCCGGCCTGTGTCGTGCTCGCCGAGTGCGATCCGCTGGTCGACGAAGGCATCGCCTACGCCGACCGGCTGCGTGCGGCCGGTGTACCGGTCGAGCTGGAGCTCTACCGCGGTGTCACCCACGATTTCATCAAGCTCGGCCGTGTGCTGCCCGAAGCCGAGACCGCGCAGGCGGCGATCGGCGCGGCGTTGAGGGCGGCCTTCGACAATATCCATTCATAGATCCACATGAAACGAACCGACTTCAGATTCTTCGACCGCCTGCGCGTGCGCTGGGCCGAGATCGACGCGCAGAAGATCGTCTTCAACGGCCACTACCTGATGTACTTCGACACCGCCGTGGCCGGCTACTGGCGCGCGCTGGCGATGCCGTATGCGCAGACGATGGAGCAGCTCGGCGGCGACCTCTTCGTGCGCAAGGCGACGGTCGAGTACGAGGGCTCGGCGCGCTACGACGATGTGCTTGACATCGGCATGCGCTGCGCACGCATCGGCACCTCGTCGATCCTGTTCAGCGGCGCAGCGTTCCGGCAAGACCAGCTGCTCGTGTCGTGCGAACTCGTCTACGTGTTCGCCGACCCGCACGCGCAAAAGTCGAAGCCGGTGCCCGGGGCGCTGCGCGATGTTCTCGACGCGTTCGAGGCGGGCGAGTCGATGGTCGAGGTGCGGGTCGGCGGCTGGGAGACACTCGGCCTGCACGCGCAGGCGATCCGCACCGCGGTATTCATCGAAGAGCAGCAGATCCCGATCGAGATGGAGTGGGACGAGAGCGATGCGCACTGCGTGCACGCCGTCGCGTTCAACCGCTTCGGCCTGCCGCTCGCGACCGGCCGGCTGCTGCCGCATGCGGCAAGTGTGGGCAGGATAGGGCGCATGGCGGCGATCCAGTCGGTGCGCGGCAGCGGGGTGGGGCGCCTGGTGCTCGATGCGCTGATGGACGCGGCCAGGGCGCGCGGCGACCGCGAAGTGGTGTTGCACGCGCAGACCAGCGCGCAAGGCTTCTACGCGCGCGCCGGTTTCGTGCCGGCCGGGGCGGTGTTCGAGGAAGCGGGCATCGCGCACATCGAGATGACGCGCGCCCTCGCGTAGCCTCAACAGGCGTTATCGCGCGGTCGGTGTCGGCCCGCGCAGGCTGCGCACGCGGCTGCGGTGGTTCACGGTGTCGGTCGCGGTGCGGGGGCGATCGGAGCCCAGCAGCGGCAGGTCGTCGAGCACTTCGACCAGCTCGCCTTCTCGGTCGCGCGGCGGCCAGTTGCGCAGCGACGACGAGCGCAGCAGCGCGACCGCTCCGACCGAGTTGAAGCTGCGCTCGAACACGTGCGTCATCGGCTGGCGTGCCGAGCGCTCGGTGATGACCACGGTCGAGCAGCGCGTGCCGTAGCGCTCGTCGGGCGTGCGGATGAACGCAGCCGAGAGCTGCCGTTCCCAGGTCAGCGGGATGCCGGTGCGGGGCAGCGCGTCATCGGTCGCGATCGAGCGGTCTCCGAGCGCACAGAAGAGTTGCGCGGCGAGTGCGTCGATCGTCAGCGAACTGTCGAGCGCCTCGCGCACGCGCTGCTTCAGCGCGACAACCTTCGGCCACGGCGCGTCCAACCCCGCGTTCGACAGGCCGTACAGCCCGGGCCCGAGCCGCTTCGCCTGGCCATCGACATTCGAGGCCCAGAAGCATTCGCCGCGCCTGAAATCGGCCGCGATCAGGTTGAAGCCGTTGTGGCCCGAAAGCGCGGTGCGGGTCCAGAAATCGCCGGTCGATTCGCGTGCGGCGAGCCAGTCGGTGACGATTTTCCCGCGCGAGGGCGCATCGGCCTCGTGCGCACGGCCGCCGCGCACGTTGGTCAGCATCGCCATCCGCCCGTGCGCGGTCATGCCTAACCAGGTGCCGCCGGATTGCAGGTCGCGCCCGCTGAGCACGTCGGGCACCCCCGGCTCGGGCGTCCACCAGCCGAGCCGCGCGGTCGGGCGCGCGAAGAACTCGTCGCGGTTCGACGCGACCACCAG
>Ga0307515_10025627_pt1 | contig 10194 bp, 8 predicted proteins | sample 17_EM_MG_FD_194513 | JGI IMG/M metagenome (GOLD analysis project Ga0307515, IMG submission 194513) | Populus trichocarpa ectomycorrhiza microbial communities from riparian zone in the Pacific Northwest, United States - 17_EM | ecosystem: Host-associated > Plants > Roots > Unclassified | place...
CAGCCGACAGCGTGGCGGGGGTGCCCGTGAAGGGGATCCCCGCGAGGCGGTGGTGAGGCGCACCTGGTCGGCCTCCTCGGCGAGGCCGACCACCTCCCAACCGCGCTCGACACGGGCGCCGAGGTCGACGGCCAGGTCGGTGAAGACCTCCTCGGCGAAGACCTCCTCGGCGTAGGCCTGCGGGCTGCCGACCAGCGCGGGGCCCTCGCCGACGACGCGGGACAGGTCGAGGTCGAAAATCATCGCGAAGCGTGCAGGGTGCCGGCGGGGCCGCCGGCGATGGCGACGTCGGCGTCGAGTTCGGTGCCGTGCGGCATGGTGTTCTCCTTCAGTTGACGAGTTCGGCGGCCGGTCGAGGCGCGGCCGTGCGGGGCTTGCGGGGCAGGGCGAGGGCGGCGACGAGCGCGACGAGGAGGCCGGCGGCGGCGATGTAGACGGAGGTGCCGATACCGTCGGCGAGCGCGGTGTCCGTACCGCCGCCGGACAGTCCGGAACCGGCGACCGCGACGAGCAGGGCGAGTCCGACCGCTCCGCCGACCTGCTGGGTCGTGGAGGCCATGCCGGAGGCGACGCCCTGCTCGCCGGGCGCGACGCCGGAGGCCGCGGCGATCCACATCCCGGTCCAGATGACGCCCTGGCCGAGACCGGAGACGACGAGACCGGGCACGAGTGCGCCGTAGCCGCCGTCGGCGGCGATCCCGAGCGCGAACAGCGCGGTGCCGGGTGCGGCGACGGCGACGCCGATGAGGAGGGTGCCGCGGGTGCCGAGGCGGGTGGCGAGGCGCTCGCCGAGCTGGGTTCCGGCGGCGATGGCGACGCTGGGCACGAGGAACGCGAGGCCGGTGGCGAGGGCGCCGTACCCGTTGGCGGTCTGGAGAAGCACGGTCAGGAAGTACGGGAGCGTGCTGAAGACGCCGTGGAACACCGCCGTGATGACCATGGCCGAGAGGAGGGCGCGGTTGCCGAACAGACGCAGCGGCATGAGCGGGTCGGCGGTGCGCGTCTCGATGACCGCGAACGCGGCCAGGAGCACGACCGCCAGGGCGGCGCCGGTGAGGATGCCGGGGGAGGTCCAGCCGGATTCGGGGCCTTGGACGAGCACGTAGACCAGGAACGTGACGCCGGCGGTGGCGGTGAGCGCGCCCGGTAGGTCGAAGGAGCGGCGGGCGGCGCGCGGCGGGTCGGCGGGGATGACCAGGAAGGCGGCGAGGATGCCGAGCGCGGCGAGGGGCACGTTCACGTAGAACACCGCCTCCCACCCGAAGGTTGCGGTGAGCAGGCCGCCGAGGAGGGCGCCGAGGGTCAGGCCGCTCGCACCGGCCCCGCCCCAGACGGCGAGGGCGCGGTTGCGCCTGGGTCCTTCCGGGAACAGCGTGTTGACCAGCGACAGCGTGGCGGGGAACAACAGCGCGCCGCCGAGCCCCTGTACGACGCGCGCGCCGATCATGACGCCGGGGGAGGTCGCCAGGCCGCCGAGGAGGGAGGAGATGCCGTACAGGCCGAGCGCGAAGACGAACACGCGGCGGCGCCCGAGCAGGTCGGCGGCGCGTCCGCCGAGGAGGAGCGTGCCGCCGAAGGCGACCGCGTAGGCGCTGACGACCCACTGGAGGGTCTGGCCGGTGAAGCCGAGCTCGGTGCCGATCCGCGGCAGCGCGACGTAGACGATGTTGTAGTCGAGGGCGATGATGAGCTGCGCGAAGGCGAGCAGGGCGAGGCTGAGGGCGGGTCTCTGGCGCGGCATGGCGAGGGGCCTTCCGTTCGGATCCAACAGTTCGTTAGTACGCGTTTGTTCGAACTGTTGGACCGTAGCAGAAGAGTCGTACGGTCTCCGAGGACGGTACGACTCTACGTGGACGGTCGCGATAAGCTGGCCGCATGACCGTTCACCATCCGGCGCGCGAGCAGATCGAGCTCGACAACGTCCTCTCCGCCCTGGGCAACCCGATGCGGCTGAAGGTCGTGCGGATCCTGGCCGCCGAAGGCGAGCGCCCCTGCGGCGGGATGCTCGACGGCGTCTCGAAGTCGACGCTCACCCATCACTGGCGCGTGATGCGCGAGAGCGGCGTGATCTGGCAGCGGCCGAAAGGCCGCGAACTGCTGCTCTCGCTGCGCCGTGAGGACCTCGACGCCAGGTTTCCCGGACTGCTCGACGCCGTCATCGGCGGCGCGGGCGGGCCGGTGGCCGCCGGCGCCGCCTGAACGACCGGACCTGTAATGACTCAGCACACCTTGACTCATTACTACCGCTGGAGCAGGATGATCCCGTGACCCCGACCGGCCCCGCCCCCGTGACGCTGCGGCGCATCACCGCCCTCGCCCTCCCCGCGCTCGTCGTCCTGGCCGCCGAGCCGGTCTACGTCCTCGTCGACACCGCCGTCGTCGGACACCTCGGCCGCGTGCCCCTGGCCGCCCTCGCCATCGGCGGCGGCGTGATGAGCGCGGCGGCGTTCCTCGGTAACGTCCTCGCCTACGGCGGCACCGGCCGCGCCGCCCGCCACTACGGCGCCGGCGACCGCGGCGCCGCCGTCGCCGAAGGCGTCCAGGCCACCTGGCTCGCGCTCGCGGGCGGCGTGCTGCTCGCGGCCGTGGTGCAGATCTTCGCCGGGCCGATCACGCGCGCGCTGGCCGGCAACGGCCCCGACTCGGCCGTCATCGCCACCGAGGCCGAGACCTGGCTGCGGGTGGCGATCCTCGGCGCGCCCTTCATCCTGATCGCGCTGTCCGGGCAGGGCTGGATGCGCGGGGTGCAGGAGACCCGCAAGCCCATGTACATCGTGATGGGCGCCAACCTCCTGTCGGCGGCGCTGGTGCCGGTGCTGGTCTACCCGCTCGGCATGGGGCTGGTCGGCTCGGCGATCGCCAACGTCGCCGCCCAGGCCGTCTCGGGGCTGTTCTTCCTCCGCGCGATCGTCGCCGAGAAGGTCCCGCTGCGCCCCGATCTCGGCCGCCTGCGCCGGCAGCTGTCCACCAGCCGCGACCTGATCGTGCGCGGCGTGGCCTTCCAGGTGTGCTTCCTGTCGGCGGCCGCGGTCGCCGCCCGCTTCGGGGCGGCCTCGCTCGCCGCCCACCAGATCGGCCTCCAGCTCTGGATGTTCTGCGCCTTCGCCCTCGACGCGGTGGCGATCGCCGCGCAGGCCCTCATCGGCGCCGACCTCGGCGCCAGCGACGCCGAACGCGCCCGTGCGACCGCCCGCCGGATCGGCTGGATGGGCGTGGCCAGCGGCGGACTCCTCGCGCTGGTCATCGGCGTCGGCGTGTTCTTCCTGCCCGGTCTGTTCACCTCCGACCGGGCAGTCCACGAGCAGGCCTATGTCCTGTGGCCCTGGTTCGTGGCGATGATGCCCGCCGCCGGGCTCGTCTTCGCCCTGGACGGCGTCTTCATCGGCGCCGGCGACATCGCCTTCCTGCGCAACCAGATCGTGCTGGCCGCCCTCGGCTTCCTGCCGCTGATCTGGCTCGCGTACTTCCTCGACCTCGGTCTCGCCGGCGTCTGGGCCGGACTGACGCTGTTCATCCTCATCCGGGTGGTGACGCTGCTGCTCCGCCTGCGCGGAGGACGATGGGCGGTCACCGGCACCGCCGCCTAAGCTGGACGATCGTGACTGAACCTACGCCCGGATTCGTGGTCGTCGACAAGCCCGGCGGGATGACCTCCCACGACGTCGTCGGCCGCATGCGCCGCCTTGCCAAGACCCGCAAGGTCGGCCACGGCGGGACGCTCGACCCGATGGCCACCGGCGTCCTCGTCCTCGCCGTCGGACGCGCCACCCGCCTCCTCACCTACGTCTCCGGCAGCGACAAGGCCTACGACGCCACCATCCGCCTCGGCCTGGCCACCGTCACCGACGACGCCGAAGGCGAGGTCACCACCACCGCCGACGCCTCCGGCGTCACCCGCGAGGCCGTCGAGCGGGTACTGGCCGGGATGACCGGCGAGATCGACCAGGTGCCCAGCTCGGTCAGCGCCGTCAAGATCGACGGAAAGCGCTCCTACGCCCGCGTCCGCGCCGGCGAGGAGGTCGAGCTCAAGTCCCGCCGGGTGACGGTCTCCCGCCTGGACGTGCACGACTTCCGTATCGGCGAGACCACCGTCGACCTCGACGTCACCGTCGAATGCTCCTCGGGCACCTACATCCGCGCCATCGCCCGCGACCTCGGCGCCGCCCTCGGCGTCGGCGGGCACCTCACCGCCCTGCGCCGCACCCGCGTCGGCGGCTTCACCCTCGCCGAGGCCCACACCCTCGACGGGCTCGCCGAACTGGACGACCCCGTCACCCTCGACCTCGCCGCCTCGGCCGCCCGCCTCCTGCCCCGCCGCGACGCAGACGAGGCCGAGACCCGCACCCTCGCCTACGGCGGTTTCCTGGAGACGAACGGCATCGACGGCCCCTACGCGGTCTACTCGCCCGCGGGGGCCGTCGTCGCCGTCGTTCGTGAGGAGCGGGGAAAGGCGCGGCCGGAGATCGTGCTGACCACTCCCGCCGAGCTCTAGGGCGTGTCCGGTGGATCACCGAGGGGCCCGCAAGACCCACCGGACAAGCCACTAGTCCAGGCGCGCCCGGCGCACCTGCCGCATGGTGAGCGTCAGGGCCGCGGCGGCCAGGCTCAGCAGCGCGCTCGCCGCGAAGGTCGCCTCCAGGCCGAAGGCGTCGACCGCGACACCGGTCGCCGCGATGGCCAGCGGGGTGATGCCGAGGTTGGCGAACATCGACACGCTGGAGACGCGGCCGCGGTAGGCGTCGTCGGTGTTGGTCTGGACCAGCGAGGAGCTGGTGACGCCCATCAGCCCGGCGACGATTCCGGCGGTGAAGGTGGCGACGACGCCGAGAGTGAGCGAGACGGCGAAGCCGAGCCCGGCCATGCACACGCCCTCGATGACGGCGCCGGCGGCGAGGAGGTAGCCGAGGCGGCCCTTCGGCTTGGCCTTGAGCATGACGAAGGCGGAGGCGGCCGCGCCGACGCCGAACCCGGCGAGCAGCATCCCGATGCCGCGCGAGCCCCAGCCGCGCTCGTCGGAGACGAGGGCGAGGCCGACGTTCATCGGGCCGACGAAGCCGAGGTTGAGCAGCAGCGAGATCAGCACCATGCCGCCGACGAGCCGGTTGCGGCGCAGGTAGCCGAGGCCGTCGCGGAGGGCCGCGGTCGTCTTCTTCGGGGGAGCCGCGTCGCCCTCGGCGGGGCGGGGGCGGACGGTCCAGAGCATGACCGCCGACAGGATGAAGGTGACCGCGTCGACCAGGGCCGCCAGCGGCAGGCCGCCGACCGCGACGAGCACGCCGCCGAGGGGGGCGCCGAGCGTGAGCGCCGCCCGGCTGGTCAGCTCGCGCAGGGCCGCGCCGCCGGGGTACTGGTCCTTGGACAGCAGCCGGGGTTGCATGGCGCCCGCGGCGGGCATGAAGATCGCGTCGGCCGCGCCGAACACCAGTGAGACGACGATGAGCAGCGCGATGCTCGGGCTCCACAGCGCGACCCCGGCGGCGCCGAGGACGATCGCCGCGCGGACGGCGTCGCTGCCGATCATCAGCTTGCGCGGGCCGAAGCGGTCGACGAAGACGCCGCCGAAGAGCATCAGCGCCAGCCGCGGGATCGCCGAGACCGCCAGGACGACACCGGCGACGGCGGGGGAGGCCAGCTGGACGGCCGCCCAGGAGAGGGCGACGTACCAGACCTGGTCGCCGACGATGGAGACCGTCTGGCCGGCGATGTAGCGGAGGTAGGCGGGCTCGCGGTAGGCGGCGCGGGCGGCCGGGGCGGCGGCTGGGGCGGTGACGGTGGCCATGGCGGGGGCTCCTTGAGAGCGTGAAGGGGTGCGCCGGGACGATGGCGGCCGTCTCGGCTGGTGGTGGCGGGTGAAGTTATGGGGGAGAGGTCAGGGGCGTTCGGGGAAGTTGTGCATGAAGTGGAAGACGACCTCGCGGTTCTCGGTGCGGTCTGCGGCGCGGGCGGCGTGGCCGACCTTCGACCACTTCATGAGGACCTCGGTGAGGTCGGCGTTGAAGGCGACGGCCTCCTCGGGCGTGAGGAAGAGGTTCGACTCCGAGGAGGTGGCCACGCGGGTCCAGTCCTTGCCCCAGGTCTCGCGGTTCTTCTCCCACTCGATGGCGCGCTCGAACTCGTCGGCGAGCATCTGCGCCTTCACCTGGTCGGCGATCGCGCGGGCCTCGGGGGTGGCGAAGTCGGCGGTGTCCCAGCCGGCCGAGCCGGGGACGGCCCGCCACCAGCGCTCCCGCTTGTCGCGGGCGAGCTCGGGGGCCTCCTCGATGAAGCCGTGCTTGGCCAGCTCGCGCAGGTGGTAGCTGATCTGCCCGGGGTCGCCCTCGACCTTCTTGGCGAGCACGCCCACCGTGGACGGGCCGAGCTGGATGAGGAGGCGGTACAGCCGGCGCCGGAGCGGCTGGGCCAGTGCCTTGAGCGTCTCGGGGTCGGTGATGCGTCGTCTCTCGGTCATGACGCAACACTAAGTCCAGTAGAAAACTTCTGCAATAGATTTACCGGAACTTTTCTACTGGATCTTGAAGTCGGCGGCCCGGGAGGTGGCGACGCACACCCCACGGCGCCAGCCGTGCCGCCGCCGCGACGTGAAAAGATGGCGATCATGCAACGATGGCGTGGCGTGGACGCGACCCCCGCGGACTGGGGCCGATCAGTAGTGACGATCGGCGTCTTCGACGGCGTCCACCTGGGACACCGGCAGATCATCGAGCGCGCGGTCACCGACGCGCGCGAGCGCGGACTGCGCAGCGTCGTGCTCACCTTCGACCCCCATCCGGCGGCCGTGGTCCGGCCCGGCGCGCACCCGCCGATCCTCACCGAGCTCGACCACAAGGGCGACCTGCTCGCCGAGCTCGGCGTCGACGGGATGTGCGTGGTGCCGTTCACGCACGAGTTCTCCCAGCTCGCGCCCGACTCCTTCGTGCACGACGTGCTCGTCGAGCACCTGCACGCGGCCGCCGTCGTGGTCGGCGAGAACTTCCGCTTCGGCCACAAGGCCGCCGGCGACGTGACGATGCTCACCGAACTCGGCAAGACCTTCGGGTTCAGCGTCGACGCCGTCCCGCTGGCCTCGCGGGCCGACGGCACCGAGACCGTCTACAGCTCGACCTTCGTCCGCTCCTGTGTCGCCGCCGGCGACGTCGCCACCGCCGCGGCCGCCCTCGGCCGCCCGCACCGGGTGAGCGGGCTCGTCGTCCGGGGCGCCGACCGCGGCGGGTCGCAGCTGGGTTTCCCGACCGCGAACCTGCACCACGCACCGGATGTGGCCGTTCCCGCCGACGCGATCTACGCCGGGTGGCTCACGCGCGCGGTGGACGGGAAACCCCTCCCGGCGGCGATCAGCGTCGGCACGAACCCGACCTTCGCCGGGCGCGAGCGGACCGTCGAGGCGCACATCATCGACTTCTCCGGCGACCTCTACGGCGAGGCCGTGTCCCTCGACTTCGTCGAGCGGCTGCGCGAGCAGCGCGCCTATGACGCCATCGAGCCCCTGATCGCGCAGATCACCGCGGACGTGGCCGAGACGGCGAAGATCCTGGGCCTGTTAGGCTTAGACGGTCCGCTGTGAGCGGACCACTCCTGTGTGCCTGCACGACGCCGCGGGTACGCAAGACTCATCTGTTCCACACCCACAAAGGGAGATCATGGCGCTCGATACAGCCGCCAAGGCCGAAATCATGACCGCGTACGCCACCGCAGAAGGTGACACGGGGTCCCCCGAGGTCCAGGTCGCGGTCCTGTCCAAGCGGATCAGCGACCTCACCGAACACCTGAAGGTCCACAAGCACGACCACCACAGCCGCCGCGGCCTCCTGCTGCTGGTCGGCCGTCGCCGCCGTCTGCTGAAGTACCTCCAGAAGAACGAGATCACGCGCTACCGGGCGCTCATCGAGCGACTCGGCCTGCGCCGATAAGCCACCCGGGGGAGCGACACGAGGTCGCTCCCCCGAGTCATACGGTCACCCGGTGTTCATCCCGGGTACCGTGCAGAAAGTAAGTAGCGGCGCGTCGCAGCCGTCGGCGTACCGGTCCTCGGTAGTGGCGTCCGGGCAACAAGACAGCCCGTGCGCTTCGATCGAAGACCGGCCGCGGACAGCTCCACCAAGACGACGTGCCTTGACACGAAGGAGCTGTAGACACACATGTCCGCAGAATCAACCGCGCGTATTCCCGAGGTCACCGAACTCGGTACGCATTCCGCGACGGCCACCGTCGACAACGGGAGCTTCGGCACCCGGGAGATCACCTTCTCCACCGGTCGCCTCGCCCGCCAGGCCGGCGGATCCGTCCTCGCGCAGCTCGGCGACACCGTCGTGCTCTCGACGACCACCGCCAGCAAGGCGCCCAAGGAGCACTTCGACTTCTTCCCCCTGACGGTGGACGTCGAGGAGCGCATGTACGCCGCGGGCCGCATCCCCGGCTCGTTCTTCCGCCGTGAGGGCCGCCCGAGCGAGGACGCCGTCCTCACCTGCCGCCTCATCGACCGCCCGCTGCGCCCGAGCTTCGTCAAGGGGCTCCGCAACGAGGTCCAGGTCGTCGAGACGGTCCTGGCCCTCGACGAGGCGCACCCGTACGACGTGGTGGCCATCAACGCCGCCTCGGCGTCGACGCAGCTGTCCGGCCTGCCCTTCACCGGCCCGATCGGCGCCACCCGCGTGGCCCACATCGACGGCCAGTGGGTGGCGTTCCCGACACACGCCGAACTTGAGCGCGCCACCTTCGACATGGTCGTCGCCGGCCGCGTCACCGAGGCGGGCGAGGTCGCGATCATGATGGTCGAGGCCGAGGCCACCGACAAGACCATCTCGCTGATCGCGGGCGGCGCCGCCGCCCCGACCGAAGAGGTCGTGGCCTCCGGCCTTGAGGCCTCCAAGGTCGCGATCCGCGAGCTCTGCCGCGCGCAGGCCGCTCTCGCCGCCGAGGCCGCCAAGCCCGTCCGCGAGTTCCCGGTCTTCCTGGACTACCAGGACGACGTGCTGGCAGCGGTCGAGGCCGCCGTCGCCACCGAGCTCGCCGAGGCGCTCACCATCGCCGACAAGCAGGACCGCGAAGAGCAGCTCGACCGCGTCAAGGAACTCGCGCACGAGAAGGTCGACGCGTCGTTCCCCGAGCGTGAGAAGGAGGTCGGCGCGGCCCTCCGCTCGCTGACCAAGAAGCTCATCCGCGACCGCGTCCTCCGCGACAAGGTCCGCATGGACGGCCGCGGCACCCGCGACATCCGTTCGCTCAACGCCGAGGTCCGCGTCCTTCCGCGCGTGCACGGCTCGGCCCTGTTCGAGCGCGGCGAGACCCAGATCCTGGGTGTCACCACGCTGAACATGCTGCGCCTTGAGCAGGCCCTGGACACCCTGTCCCCGGTCACCAAGAAGCGCTACATGCACAACTACAACTTCCCGCCCTACTCGACCGGTGAGACCGGCCGCGTGGGTTCGCCGAAGCGCCGCGAGATCGGCCACGGAGCGCTCGCCGAGCGCGCCCTTGTCCCGGTCCTGCCGGCCCGCGAGGAGTTCCCCTACGCGATCCGCCAGGTCTCCGAGGCGCTGGGCTCGAACGGCTCGACGTCCATGGGCTCGGTCTGCGCCTCGACGATGTCGCTGATGGCGGCCGGTGTGCCGCTGAAGGCGCCCGTCGCGGGCATCGCCATGGGCCTCATCTCCGACGAGGTCGACGGCAAGACCGAGTACGTGACGCTGACCGACATCCTCGGTGCCGAGGACGCCTTCGGCGACATGGACTTCAAGGTCGCCGGAACGCGTGAGTTCGTGACCGCGCTTCAGCTCGACACCAAGCTCGACGGCATCCCGTCGGACGTCCTCGCGGCCGCGCTCCAGCAGGCCCACGAGGCCCGCCACGCGATCCTCGACGTCATGGGCGAGGCCATCGCCACCACCGGCGAGATGGCCGACTCCGCTCCGCGCGTCACCACGGTGAAGATCCCGGTCGACAAGATCGGCATGGTCATCGGCCCGAAGGGCCAGACGATCAACGGCATCACCGAGGAGACCGGCGCCGACATCTCCATCGAGGACGACGGCACGATCTACGTCGGCGCGACCAACGGTCCCGCCGCCGAGGCCGCCGTCGCGATGATCAACGGGATCGCCAACCCGACGCTCCCCGAGATCGGTGACCGCTTCCTGGGCACCGTGGTGAAGACCGCCGCGTTCGGCGCCTTCATCTCCCTGGTGCCCGGCCGCGACG
>Ga0307515_10025628_pt1 | contig 10193 bp, 4 predicted proteins | sample 17_EM_MG_FD_194513 | JGI IMG/M metagenome (GOLD analysis project Ga0307515, IMG submission 194513) | Populus trichocarpa ectomycorrhiza microbial communities from riparian zone in the Pacific Northwest, United States - 17_EM | ecosystem: Host-associated > Plants > Roots > Unclassified | place...
CTTTTTTAATTATAGTAGCTGGGGCACCGTCCACATAAGATTGGTAACCTTGTTGTGCATAAGTGAAATTAACAGCTAAAAACATTAATAACCATAAAACAATTCTTCTCATATCAATTAAATTTGTATAAATATAAAAAAAGGGGAGCTAAACTTGCCCCCCTTTTTGCTATCGATTATTTGCTTAATTCCAGCTTGGATTTTGAACCAAGTTTGGATTTGCATTTCTTAAAGTTTCAGTAATTGGGAATGACCATTCTCTTGATGTAGGTATTAAGCTACACTTAGTAATTGGTGATTGTGTTGCGATACCACAAGTACTTCCTCTCGTAAGTGTTCTTGTAGTACGTTTTAAGTCAAAAAATCTATGGCCTTCTCCCACGAACTCTCTTCTTCGTTCGTTTGCAATTGCATCAATTAAGGTTGCACCTGTCAAACTTTCATTTACGTAACCCGCAATCCTAGCAGCTCTTAATGTATTTAAATCAGCCATTGCTAATACTTCTTGAACTGGAGACCCTTTTGCATAAGCTTCTGCACGTATTAAATATAGTTCTGCTGTCTTCATAGCAACAAAATTGGCATTACCATTAGAAACACCTCCCTTTCCTCTGTATTTTGTTAGTGCTAAAGCTTGAGGTACCTCAGTTGTAGGAGATACGTTGGCAAAATATGCACTATATCTAATATCATTATTGCGAATTAAACCTGAAGTTCCAGCAATAGTCGCAATTTCAAGAGCTGGCCTAAAATAACTTCTATTATTAGTTGCAAAAAATGCGATAAAGGTTGGACCACTCTGTCCAGCATCAAATTGTACATTCCAAATTATTTCGCCAGTAGCTGCTTCAGTATACATTCCGGTAAATGCTGCTTGGCTATTTACTAATGCTGGGGCTAATGCAATACCTGCTGTAGCTGCTGTTATTGCATCAGCGTATAAACCTGCATATAGTGAAACTCTTGCTTTTAACAAGTGAACAGCTGAAAGTCCAATTCTAGGCTTTGTTAAAGCAAATCCCAAATTTACATTTTTATCGATATCAGCTAATAATGTTTGTGCAGCATTAATATCAGCAAACAACTCGTCATAGTAAACTTTGTTAGAAACCCTTGGTGGTTTAGCTGCAGTTGTTACTTCAAAAGTTTTACTATAATATAAAGCCAATGCTGTAGTACTGTTCCTGTCATAACTCTCTGCAAAATACTTAAATAAATCAAAATGAGCTAGTTCTCTTATGGCGTATGCTTGTCCTTTGATTCTATTTGCTTTTTTCAAGTTTGCAGGTGTTGTAAACTTATCAATATCTCTTAAAACAATGTTAGCTACAGAAATAACTTTGTACATCGCATTATAAATGTTAGTTATTTGCGCTGTATTTTGTTGAAACTGTAAATTCGCCATATCTCTAGAGTTTGCCAAAGTTTGTATGGTCTCATAAAGGTTATCACTTAAAACATCTGGCATAATAGCTGCTCCACCTCCAGTACCGCTATTAGATCCAAAGTAATCTCCTGCCCTAAAATTTGCATAAGCCCCATCTAATACTTGCTCAACCTGCTCAATAGAAGAAGGATTATTGACAGCGTCCAGAGCAAACTCTGGCTCAAGGTTTACAAAGTCATCCTGACAACTTTGCAACGTAAACACAGCAATTAAAATTAGTGCTGATGTACGTTTAAATATTTTATTTATCATAATTTTCTCAGTGTTAATAATTAAAACCCAATGTTTAAACCAAATGTTGCTTGTACCAAAGATGGATATTGTGCACCCGTTAAAGATGTACCTGTTGCTTCTGGATCAAATCCTCTAAATTCTGTAGATGTCCATAAATTTTGTCCTTGCACAAAAACCCTTGCTGATTTTAGTTTTAAGCTTTTTAACAATGCAGGACGCACGCTATAACCCAGCGTTACGTTACGTAATCTCCAGAAACTAGCATCATCAATTAATCTTGATGTTTGCGCTTGATATGCATTACCTGGTCTCGGAACATCGGTATTTCTGTTTGTTGGCGTCCATTCATTTAGCATTGAAATATGCATATTATCCCAATAATAAGTTGGATTAATTATGTTATTCAGGTCATTGTTATACATTTCTCTACCTAAGAAAAAGTTAACTTGGGCACTTAAATCAAATCCTTTATAAGTAACTCTAGTAGAAAAACCACCAAACCAAGGTGCATCAGAAGTTCCATACTTAATTTTATCAGCCACATTAAATACCTGTGTTATAGTTCCATCAAGTTTTCTATATTGAGCATTTCCAGTTGCAGGGTCAACTCCAGCATAAGGAACCAGGAACAAAGTATTTAATGGACTACCTTTTGAAAGGATGGTTACACCAGCGATAACATTATCCTGTGGTAGCGAGGTAATCTCATTTCTATTGTAAGAAACATTAGCTCCCAAATTCCAAGTAACCGATGGTGATTTAATTACATCTCCATTTAATGAAATTTCCACACCTCTATTTCTTACAGTTCCAAAATTACTCTGAATCGAAGTAAAGCCGCCCGCAGATGGATCTACTGGTAGATTATAGAACTGGTCGGTTGTATTTCTATTATACCACTCAATTGTACCATTTACCCTGCTTTTTAAAACTGCAAAATCCAATCCTAAGTTAGTAGTTGTATTAATTTCCCAGGTTAAAAGTGGATTGCCCGGAACATTAGGAGACCATGCGCCAGTACCTGCATAAGCAGTACGCCCAAATTGAGGAATTGGGTATAATGCAGCACCATTATTACCTGTTGAACCATAACTAGCTCTTAGTTTAAGGTTATTGATGAAGCTTATATCTTTAATGAAAGCCTCCTCGCTTGCCAACCAAGCTAAACCAACAGAGCCAAAGTTTGCCCATTTGTTGTTTAAACCAAATCTAGATGAACCATCTCTACGTCCAACTAAATTAACAAAATATTTACCATCATATCCATAATTGGCAGTAGCAAACAAAGACATTAAGCCGTATTGGTTACCATTCCCAGCAACAGCGGGGATATAGTTTGGTGTAGTTGCGGTACCTGGTGTTATACCTGCCTCATTTGTAAAGCCATTGGTAAAGCCATAGCCAGTGAATCCAAATGATCTAAAGTCATTTTTAATTACCTCCCCAAAAACACCTCCATTAACCTCGTGCTTGCCGAAGTTTTTTCTATAATTTATAGAAGTAGTTCCTGTATAACGGAAGTTTCTATCCATAGATCTTGTTAATATACCTTGTCTAGCTATACCAGTAGATGTTTTAGGATCTGTAAACGCTGCATTCTCATTTTGTGTATAGTCAATCCCCCAGTTAGTTCTTAAAAATAATCCTTTAACTGATGGAATATGGTATTCTAAATAAGTTGTTGCTATCCCTTTTAATTGTTTATTGTAATTATAATTCAAAAACAACTCCATAGCACCATTTGGTTGTCCAGATCCTAATTGTCCTGTTCCAACACCTCCAGATTCATTAAAGCTACCATTTGGCAAATAGTCTACCTCATACGGATTACTCCAACGTATGGCATTTAATGGTGAACTTAAAAAAGTATTTGATTCAGCAGTGTTCCTTCTGTCTGAAAAACCACCCTGTACACCTAGACCAAATTTGAAATTGTTAACAACATTGTCCACATTTGCCCTAGCAATATAACGTTTTAAGCCAGTGGTTTGAACAATACCTTCTTGATTCATATAAGATAAAGAAGCATAAAACTTACTTCCCTCACTTCCGCCATTAGCAGAAATTTGATGTTGTTGGGTTTGTGCAGTTTGAAATAATGCGTCTTGCCAATCAAAATTAATTGCCTTAAGAGAGTCTTGTTGAGCAACTGTCCATCCATAAGGGTTTAATCTTTGTATCTCATAATCAATTTTTTGTTGACTATTCATAACTATCAAGCGGTCTTCAGGCATGGTACTTCTGCCTATCTGCGCATCATAATTAATTTGAACTTGACCCGCTTTACCTCTTTTTGACGTGATTACAAACACACCATTTGCTCCCCTTGAACCATAAATACCGGTTGAAACGGCATCCTTTAACACTTCAATGCTTTCAAAATCTGCTTGGTTCATAGTTTGAAAATCTGCAGCTGAAATTTCAATTCCATCTAAAATGAATAATGGGGTATTTACACCATTAATTGATCCATTACCTCTAATTCTAACCACCGCTTGTTGGCCTGGTTGACCTCCATTCGCCACTACAGTTACACCAGTAGCAGCACCTTGTAATGCCTGATCAAATGAACCATAAGTTTGCTTGGCCACCTCTGAAGAAGAAATGTTTGATGTAGCACCGGCAAAAGATCTTTTGCTCACAGAACCATAACCCGTTACAACTACTTCCCCCAAAGATTTAGAATCTGTAACTAAGGCAACATTTACCACGTTACCAGATCCCACTGAAAGTGTTTGTGTTTCAAATCCGATAGAACTAATTTCTATTTCATTGGCACTTGAAGGAATTGAAATGGAAAATTTACCATCTGCCCCTGTTGAAACTCCTATCCGAGTTCCTTTAACTTTTACACTTACCCCAGGCATCGGAAGACCGTCATCCTTAGAAATAACTGTACCAGTAATTGTTCTCTCTTGCGCAATTGCAGCTGTTGCAATAAACAAAAAGAGGAACAAACTTTGTAAAATTTTTTTCATAAATAATTAATTTTGTGTGAAAAATTGGTTGTTTTTGGCGAATTTTTAGATCATTTCATTAGAAATTGATTTGAGAATTATCATCTATTAAATAGATAGACCAAGACGAGTTTCGATCCCTCCACGCCTAATTCTTATCACCCCTTAAAGGCGACAGTTTTTGCATTTGGTAGTGTTTTTTAAATAAAGTATTAAGTTAATTAAACACAAGTTTGCGAAAAAAATGTAGCTAAAACAAATTAACTGTAACATTTTTAGCACAAACTAAAGAAAATAACTAGTAAAAATTGAAGTTCACCAAAAATTTAAAAAATAACATTAACCTTATTTTAACGTAAAAATCAATACTAAATCGATAAAGGTTAGTTTTGTTACATCCACTTTCTATAACTGGCAAAACTACAGGTTCTAACAAAATTTTACAAAAGGAAGACCTAAGTTTTTCGTTATCAATAAGAGCACTATCTGGAATATGAGCCTATAAAAAAAGAGGCTGACCATTTTTACATGGTACAGCCTCTTTCATCTAATCTTCTATAGATTATTGAACATATCCTTCATTTTGTTGAATTTGTGGATTTGCATTCTTTTCAGATTGAGGAATTGGTAATACAAATCTGAAATTATTTGCAGGAAGTGTTTTACCCAATGCTGAAGGAGCATCAGCATCTAATCTTTCTACAGGTAATCCTCTTCTTTTAAGATCCCAAAATCTATGACCTTCGAAAGCCAATTCTTTGAATCTCTCTTGTATAATAGCTGTGATAGCAGCATCTTTTGTCGCTAGCGTTACATTAGTATATCCTGTGATACGAGCTGCACGTAGCGCATTCAAATCAGATTCAGCAGAATTTGCTCCAGTAAAGGTGTTTTTCTCTGCACGAGCCTCAGCTCTAATCAAATACATCTCGCCTGTACGCAAAAGTTTAATATCAGCAACATTCTCGTTGTTAGTGGTGTATCCAGTACCTGCGTATTTAGCAACAATCTTGGTTGGTTTACCTGCAACAGCCGCTAAAATTGGCTCGTCAATTAAATATGAACTGAAACGTATATCATTTGTCTTATCATAAGAATCATATAATTTAGAAGAAGGTACCCAAGAAATACTTGCAGGAGCAACAGTTGCGCCCGCTGCATTTTTAGTAAATAATCCTCTATAAAAGCTACCAACTCTGTTTGTATTGTTTCTGCTTAATTTAAGCGCTGATTCTTTCTTATTTGCATCAGACCATATACCAGGAAATTCCGCACGAGTAGCTAAAGGTAATGCATTAATAAATTCAGTACTATAGGTTATTGCATCATCCCAATTGCTCATGTATAATGCAACTCTTGCCTGTAGACCACTAGCAGCTATTCTATTCGCTCTATACACATCTGTTAAATCATTTACCAATAAAGGTTTCGATGCTGCTAAATCTGCAAGTAATTTAGTAAAGTATTCGCCCATTGGTATACGCACTTTTGCTTCTAGAGAAGGAACCTCCATATAGATCATACCCAATCCTGTTGGATTATAATTTTTGCAATAATATCTAAAGAGTTCAAAATGTGCGTATGCTCTTAAAAATAAAGCTTCGCCTTTTACCTTGTCTCTTAAAGCATTATCAGCAGGAACTTCAGCTACAGCATTAGGCAATGCTTCAAGTACACGATTTACCCTATCAATTACGCTATAATAAGATGTAATTGCGGTATAGTTATCTCTTATCCCGATATCAGCTATACCAAACTGCCATTCATGTGTGCTTTGCGATGCGTAAAAATCGCCAGGTTTTAATTCATCAGAAAATGTACCATTTAACCTGATACCCATTTCTGTTTGAAAAGCTGCGTATGCACCAATTAATAAAGACTCATTGTTTTTAACAGTTCTCAAGGCTAACGCACCTCCAATAAAATCAGTTTCCTTAATTTCTACTAGCTTTTTGCAAGAGAATGATGATATTGCCATTATAGGTAACATCACAAACCATATTATATATTTTTTCATGTTTATCATTTTAATTTCGTTCATTAAAATTTAAAGTCTAAGCCAAATACTATCATTTTTGGATTCGGATATTCAACCAAACTAATATTATTATTATCTTCAGGATCTACACCCGTCCAAGGACTCCAAATCGCTAAGTTTTGAAAGTTTGCATAAATTCTTGCATTTTTCACAATTGTTTTACCATTTGCTTTTATTTCAGGAATCATATATCCAAAATCAAGGCTTCTGAAACGCAAGAATTTCGCATCTTCTAAATCAAAAGAAGTAAAACCTTTAGCATATCTTGGTGAAGGGAAACGAGTGATATCCCCAGGTTTTTGCCAAATGTTACCAATTAGCTCTCTCGATTGGTTAACTGCAGAAACATATCCTGTAGTTCCATCAGTAACCCAGTTTCTAGTATTATTACTACGTGTAACATCAAACTGATACGAGAATAATGCATTTATATAAAATCCTTTATAATCTATATCTAAATTAAAACCACCTACATGCTTAGGTAAATAAGTGCCATATTCAGCATAAGAACCTGCTTGAGCAATATCAGTAGTAGTTCCTGTATTAGTACGGTAAATTGGTCTTCCATTTGATGGATCTACACCTAAATACTCAGGGTTGTAATGCGAACCGTAAGGAAGTCCCTCACGAATTACGAATGTTCCTAAAAAATATTCATTTACTAAACCTAAGTCATCAATATTATTAATATTAATTGCATGATTCATACCTAGTGTGATGCCAAAATTATTTTTTCTAATTACATCCACCTTTAGATCAAATTCTAATCCCTTATTGCTCATTTGACCAGCATTAATCGCTAAAGAACCAAAACCCGTTGTAGCACTTAAAGGCTGACTAACAAATAAATCTTTGGTTTTTTCATCATATGCATCTACTGATAAGCGAATACGATTTTGCAAGGCTGCAACATCAATACCTATATTCAATTTTTCAACCTTTTCGATTTTAAGATTGGCATTACCAGGAGTACTTGGAGCTAAACCTGCAATTGTTGAACCAGGATAAGAAGTAGTACCAAAAGCAGGTATTTGAGCACTTGCATAGTTTGGCACACCACTATTGTTAATTCCGTAACTACCAGCACTAATACTACCAATATTTGGCACTATACCATAACTGCCACGTAATTTAAGATCAGATAAAAATGTCTGGTTTTTCATAAAACTCTCGTTAATGACATTCCAAACCGCACCTGCAGACCAACTGATAATTTCTCTATTATCTGGGTTTATTATTCTTGAAGTTCCATCTCTACGGATATTAAAGTTAGCACTTACCCTATCATCAAAAGTATATTGAAAAGTACCAAAGAATGATCTTATACCATAACCAGATGAAGCGCTACTTGCATTTTGAGTCATTGTTGCAGCACCAGCTGTTGGTAGAGGAGCCGCCCCTTGACCTGTCCATGGTAAAGTTTTATTCAAATTATAAAGCAAAAAGCCCATACCTTTATTATAGATACGAACAGCTTCAAAGTATGCTCCTGCAGCAATTTTGTGCTTGTCTGTAATACTATAAGAATAGTTCAAAGCTGTTGTGTTAATTAACTGAGAGTTAATCGTACTTCCTTCTCTTGCAAAACCACTGTTATAAGTCTGAACAGACCCACGATATGAATCTGGATTGATATAGGTTGTGGCAAGCACATTTGAAGCATCTATACCTGATGTATTTTTTAGAATTAAATTAGGAATAATTTCATAGCTTAAAGTTAAACCACTATTCACTTTCCATCTTTTAGAGTTATCTCTAGTACTATTATTACTCTCAATTAAATTGGCAAGCGTTTTAAGATTTAGGTTACTACCACCTCCTCCGAAATTTAATGTTCCATCTGGCAAATAAGGATTATCATAAGGTTTAGCTCTATAAATCATCTGAAATGGATTTAAAGTACTATTTCCATATAAATCACCGATAGCGCTAGTTGTAATAGAATAACCCAAACTATTATTCCATTGCAATTTAAATTTGTTCTTAGTATGGTTCAAGTTAAACCTTGCAGAATATCTTTCCAAACCTGATGTTTTATCGATACCATCTTGAGTAAAATAACCAAGGGAAGTAAAGTATCTCGTATTGTTAGTGCCGCCAGAAGCTTCAACCTCATAGGTTTGAGAAATACCTGTACGGAATAATAAGTCGGTTATGTCTGTATTAATATTTCTAACACTATCCAATTTTTGATCAAAAACCCTTAGCTCGGCTTCTGTTCTAGTTGCGTTAGCTGGGTTTTTACGACTCCATACCCAACCAGGTACGCTAAATGCTGCATTGGAAGATCCAGTTAAAAGTCCTACCAATTCTTCATGAGCTAATAATTCACTTGTACTCATCAGGTTTAATCTAGAAAAATCTGGTGCTAAGGTAATTCCCGTTTGAGCTCTAATACCTATCTGAGATGTTCCGCTTTTACCTTGTTTTGTAGTAATTACGATTGCTCCTGTACCTGCACGTGAACCATATATAGATGCCGCATTAGCATCTTTTAAAACGGTTATCGTTTCAAAATCATTAGGGTTTAAAGATTGGAAATCTCCAGCACTTGTAGGTACACCATCTATTACATAAAGCGGTTGAGCACCTGCACCCGAAATAGATTTTATACCTCTAATAGTAATTGTTGCATTGCTCCCTGGCTGCCCCGATCCTGAGTTTGCAAGAAGCCCTGGAGCTCTACCTTGTAAAAGCTGAGTAAATGAACCTACAGGTCTATTTTCTACAGTTTCAGTTCCTAAAACTGTAGCTGCACCTGTAAATTCGCTTTTCTTAATTACAGAATATCCTGTAACAATTACCTCTCCCAAAGCTTTAGAGTCTACTTCAAGAACCACATCCATTGAATTAGAACTTCCAATGTTTTTTGTTTGAGGAAGCATACCGATGTAAGAGAAAGTCAAAGAAGTGGCATTCGCAGGCACACTAATTGTATATTTCCCCTTAGAATCAGAAACTGATCCGCCTGTTGTACCATTTACCTTAACACTTACCCCGGGCATTGGCTGATTGTCTGACGAAGTAATTGTACCAGTAATAGTGCGCACTTGAGCCATTGCGTTAAATGCAAACAGCACAAGTACGAATAAACTTAGTATAAGTTTTTTCATAATTTAATAAATTGAGTTAAGTTTTAATTTTCGGGGTCAATATAATGTTTATTTATAAAAAACTTGAAGTATCACTAAAGAAAGCGACTGAAAAAAAACGATCTTAACAAAAGATCGTACTTGTGGTTATATATAGCTATTAAATGGCTAATTTATATATGAATTAGTCGCAAAAAAACAGGCAAACGGAAACATCATCTTCTTTTTACAAGATAATTTATTGCATAAATTAAAAACAAACAGGAAAATTGGATTTTAATCAACCAAAAACAATGCATTTGTAAACATCTGTTTTCCATTCTCCCAGAAAGAGCGGAATAAAACATCTGTACCTAAATAAACAATGCTTCCTCTACCAGATTCTTGAACACCATAAAGCAGCCCTGTAGTTAGTTTCTTTTTTA
>Ga0307515_10025629_pt1 | contig 10193 bp, 10 predicted proteins | sample 17_EM_MG_FD_194513 | JGI IMG/M metagenome (GOLD analysis project Ga0307515, IMG submission 194513) | Populus trichocarpa ectomycorrhiza microbial communities from riparian zone in the Pacific Northwest, United States - 17_EM | ecosystem: Host-associated > Plants > Roots > Unclassified | place...
AGCGCGAACGGCGGAACCTGCCACCAGCCGCTGCGGCCCATGTCGTGCAGGCGCTTGCTGCACAGGCACACCCAGGCGAACAGCGCGACCAGCCCCAGGGCGTGGCCGATCACCGGGATCCACCCGGCCACCACCTGGACGCCCAGCAACACCAGCCAACCGATCCAGAACGCCTGGCGGCCGATGCGGCCCTCGGCGGAGAAGAACAGCGATTTCCAGTCCATTTCCAGCTCCCAAATCCTGAAGCGAGATTAGGACCGGCGGGCTCGCGGCTGAAGTGAATTGCAAGTCATGACGCGGGTTTAACCTGGAGCTTGTTCGAGCCGGCGCTCCTTCTCGGGCGAGAGGGGCTGGCGCCGAGCCAGGCCGTGAAGACAAGTCCCAGGGCGGCCGTCAGCATCGCGTCGGCGACCAGCGGCACGATCAACGCCATGCCGTCGTCGAACAGGTCGTAGGCCCATAGCCCCATGAGGCCGTGGATGGTCAGGCCGACCACGCCGAAGACGATCAGCGGGCGCGAGCCTTTGCCGGCGTCGCGCGAGCGCTTCAGCATCAGGCACGCCGTGACGTAGAGGCGCGCGGCGACGATGAACACCGACGCCTCCAGCGCCACCTTGGGCAGCGCGCTTCCATGGAGCAGCCCGACCACGGCGTTGACGAGGAAGATCTCGCCGATCACCGGCGGAGCCGCCAGCGAGACAATCGAATCCAGGACACCGAGCCCGGCGTACACGGCCGCGCTGACGACCATCAACTGAACCAGACCGCTCCAGAACGCGCGCCGATCGGCGACGCCGCGCGGGTCGAACAACAGGGGCAAGACGCTCATCGGCGGGCTTCTCCAGGTTTTCCATTCCAATAAGTGAATACTCACTTACATTCAAGAGGAATCCGCCATGACCGCGTTCCACGAGACGCGCCTGCCCGCGCGGCTGGCGTTCGGCTGCACCGGCGGGGTCGAGCGGCGGACCCAGGTGACGACCCTGGGCTCGGGCTTCGAGCGGCGGTCCAGCCCCTGGAGCCACGGGCGGCGGCGCTATCTGATCGGCACGGCGACGCGGCCGCTGGACGACGCGGCCGAGCTGGTGGCGTTCTTCGAGGCGCGGCGCGGGCGGCTGCACGGCTTCCGGTTCCGCGATCCGGCCGACTGCAGGTCGTGCGCGCCGTCCCAGACCCCGGCGGCGACCGACCAGGCGATCGGAACCGGCGACGGGGTCCGCAAGACCTTCGCCCTCTGCAAGACCTACGGCGCGGGCGCCACGGCGGTGGTCCGGCCGATCGCCAAGCCGGTGGCCGGAACGGTCAAGGTCGCGGTCGGCGGCGCGATCCTGGCGGCGGCCACCTTCGCGGTCGATGCGGTCACGGGCGTGGTGACCCTGGTCACGGCGCCGGCCGTGGGCGCGGCGGTGACGGCGGGCTTCGAGTTCGACACCCCGGTGCGCTTCGACGGCGACCGCATCGACGTGACCCTGGAAAGCTTCAACGCCGCCCGGGTCGGCGCCGTGGCCCTGGTCGAGGTGCGGGTCTGATGCGGGCGGTCCCCGCGGATCTCGCCGCCCGCCTCGACAGCGGGGCGGCCAGCCTGTGCCACGCCTGGATCCTGACCCGGGCGGACGGGGCGGTGCTGGGCTTCACCGACCATGACACCGACCTGGTGCTGGGCGGGGTCACCTGCAGGGCGGCCACGGGCTGGACCGCTGGCGCGGCGGAGACGGCGGCGGGCTTTTCGCCCGGCCTGGCCACGGCGGTCGGCGGCTTCGACGATGCGGACCTGACCGAGGTCGACCTGGCGGCCGGGCTCTATGACGGCGCCCGGGTCGAGTGCCGGGTCGTGGACTGGTCCTCGCCGGCGCTGTTCGTGCGCCTGTGGACGGCCACCGTCGCCGCCGCCAAGGCCGAGGGCGGGGCCTTCACCCTGGAGCTGGAAGGCCCGCTGGCGGCGCTGGACCGCGTCGCGGGACGCACCTTCGCCCGGTCCTGCGACGCGGCGTTCGGCGATGCGCGCTGTGGGGTGTCGGCGGCGCCGGGCGTGAGTTGCGACAAGCGCTGGGCGACGTGCCGCGACGTGTTCGGGAATGGGCTGAACTTCCGGGGATTCCCCAGCGCGCCGGGGGAGGACTTTTTGACGCTGTATCCGTCGGAAGGGGAGCGGAATGACGGGGGGCGGCGGTGATGGACCGCACTTGCCCCCACCTGACCGCTTCGCGGTCTGTCCGCCCCCATGGGGGGCGGAGCCTTCGCGCCGACCTTGGCCAAAGCGCTCTTCCCCCTGCGGGGGAAGACGACCGCGAAGCGGTCCGTAGGGGGCAAGTGTTCGCCGTCGAGACCTCGGACGATCATCCTGCCCTCGCCGAAGCCCGCCTCTGGCTCGGCACCCCCTACCAGCACCAGGCCTCGGTACGCGGCGTCGGCTGCGACTGCCTGGGCCTGGCGCGCGGCGTCTGGCGGGCCTTGCACGGCGCCGAGCCCGAACGCCCGCCGCCCTATCGCCCCGACTGGGCCGAACTCGGCGGCCGCGAGCTTCTGCGCGACGCCCTGAACCGCTGGCTGATCCCGCTGGACCCCGCCGCCGCCCGCCCCGGCGACGTCCTGCTGTTCCGCATGGCCCCCGGCGCGCCGGCCAAGCACTGCGCCATCCTCTCGGCCCCCGACCGCATGATCCACGCCTATTGGGGCCGCGCCTGCGTCGAGAGCTGGCTGGGCCGCTGGTGGCGCGAGCGGTTGGTGGCGGCGTTCCGCTACCCCGAAATCTGAAGGAGCACATCATGGCCCAGGTCATCCTCACCGCCGTCGGCCAGGCCCTGGGCGGTCCGGTCGGCGGGGCGATCGGCTCGACGATCGGCCGCGCCATCGACAACGCGGCGATCAACGCCCTGACCCCGCCGCGCCAAGTCGGCCCGCGCATCCCCGAGCTGCGGCTGTCGGGCGCCGCCGAGGGCGCGCCGATGGCGGCGGTGTTCGGCAGGGCGCGGGTGGCCGGCCAAGTGATCTGGGCGGCGCGGTTCAAGGAACGCTGGGTCGACGGTCGGACCGGCGGCAGCAAGGGGCCGCGCACCACCCAGGCCGCCTACAGCCTGTCGTTCGCGGTCGCCGTCTGCGAAGGGCCGATCGACGGGATCGGCCGGGTCTGGGCCGACGGCAAGCCGATGGACATGTCCGGGGTGGTCATGCGCGTCCACACCGGGGCCGAGGACCAGGGGCCCGACGCCCTGATCGCGGCGGTCGAGGGTGTGGCTCCGGCCTATCGCGGCACGGCCTATGTGGTGTTCGAGGACCTGCCGCTGGGGCCCTACGGCAATCGTCCGCCGCAACTGTCGTTCGAGGTCTTCCACCGGCCCCGCGCCGAGGGGCCGGGCCTCGAGGCGCGCCTGAAGGGCGTGTGCCTGATCCCCGGGGCCGGGGAATTCGTCTACGCCACCGACCTGGTCCTGCGCCGCGACGGCCTGACCCGGACCTCGGCCGAGACCCTGAACAACAGCGAGGGCCGCCCCGACCTCGTCGTTTCGCTCGACCAGCTCCAGGCCCAGCTTCCCCATGTCGAGGAGGTGACCCTGGTGGTCGCCTGGTTCGGCGACGACCTGCGCTGCGGGTCGTGCGCCGTCCGGCCCAAGGTCGAGACGGCGACCAAGGCGACCTTGCCGTTCGACTGGAGCGTGAACGGTGTCGATCGCACCCACGCGGCGGTGGTCTCGTCGAATGGCGGCGGCCCGGCCTATGGCGGCACGCCGGCCGACCGGGCGGTGCTGCAGGCCATCGCCGAGCTGAAGCGGCGCGGGCTGAAGGTCACGCTCTATCCGTTCGTGCTGATGGACGTGCCGGCGGGCAACAGCCTGCCCGACCCCTATGGCGGCGCGGCCCAGGCGGCCTATCCCTGGCGCGGGCGGATCACCTGCCATCCCGCCGCCGGTCGGCCGGGTTCGCCGAACAAGACCGCCGCCGCGGCGACCCAGGTCGCGGCCTTCTTCGGGACGGCCACGGCGGCGCAGTTCGGGACGACCGACGGCCTGCCGACCTATGGCGGTCCGGCCGGCGACTGGGGCCTGCGGCGGATGCTGCTGCACTACGCCAAGTTGGCGGCCCTGGCCGGCGGGGTCGACGGCTTCATCCTCGGCTCGGAGCTGCGCGGCCTGACCACGGTGCGCGACGGAGCCTCGTCCTATCCGGCGGTCACCGCCCTGAAGGCCCTGGCCGGCGAGGTGCGCGGCCTGCTCGGCCCGGCGACGAAGCTGGGCTACGCCGCCGACTGGAGCGAATATTTCGGCCACCAGCCGGGCGACGGCAGCGGCGACCTCCACTTCCACCTCGACCCGCTGTGGAGCGACGCCAATATCGATTTCGTCGGCGTCGACTTCTATCCGCCGATGGCCGACTGGCGGGACGGCGACGCGCATCTCGACGCGGGGCGGGGCGGGCCGCACGACATCGACTACCTGCGCGCCAACCTCGTCGGCGGCGAGGGCTTCGACTGGTACTATGCCTCAGAGTCCGCGCGCACGGCCCAGGCCCGCACCCCGATCACCGACGGCGCCTATGCCGAGCCCTGGGCGTTCCGGCCCAAGGACCTGCTGTCCTGGTGGAGCAAGCCGCACTTCAACCGCCCCGGCGGCGCGCGGGCCGCGACGCCGACGGCCTGGGTCCCCAGGTCCAAGCCGTTGCGGCTGGTCGAGTTCGGCTGCGGCGCGGTCGACAAGGGGGCCAATGCGCCCAACCTGTTCGTGGATGTGAAGAGCGCCGAGAGCGCCCTGCCGCCGTTCTCGGACGGGACCCGCGACGAGGTCGGCCAACGGCGGGCGCTGGAGGCGGTGCTGGCCCAGGTCGCCGACCCGGCCGCCAATCCCGTCTCGCCGGTTTATGGCGGGCCGATGATCTCGGCCGCGTCAGCCTGGTGCTGGGACGCCCGGCCGTTTCCCGACTTTCCCGCCCGCGCGGCGGTCTGGGCCGATGGGCCCAACTGGACCCTGGGCCACTGGCTGAACGGTCGCAGCGGCATCGCGCCCTTGCCCGAGCTGATCGCCGCCTTGGCGGACCGAGCGGGCGTGAGCGTCGATCCGGGCGAGGCCGGCGGGTCCGTGGTCGGCTACGTCATCGACCGGCCGATGCGGTTGCGCGACGCCCTGGCCCCGCTGCTGGAGGCCTTCGCCCTGGACCCTGTCGAGCGCCAGGAGGGGATCGTGCTGGCCGGTCGCTCCGGTCCTTCGGCCTTGACCCTGCTCGACGACGACCTGGCCTGGCCCGAGGATCGCGAGGCCCCGGTCTCGGCGACCCGGACCCTGGCCGCGCCCGTCCAGGCCCTGCGCCTGCGCTTCATCGACGCCGCCCGCGACTACCAGACCGGGGCGGTGATCGTCCGCCGCGAAGGCGGAGAGGGGAGCGTTGATCTCGACGCGCCGCTGGTCCTGGCCGCGGCCGAGGCGCGGGCCGTGGCCGAGCGCCTGCTGAGCGCCCACGACGGCCGCGCGATCACCGCCCACCTGTCGCCCCTGACGGCCCTGCGGCTGGAGCCTGGCGACCGCCTGTCGCTGGACGGCGCGACCTGGAGGGCGACGCGGATCGATCTGGACGAGCATCCGCGCGTGCAACTGGTCCGGACGGTCGATCCCGTCCGCGTCGGCGGCGACCTCGACTGGTCGCCCGCCCCGCCGCGCGAGATCTCCGGCCCGCCCGTGGTCCACGTGCTGGACCTGCCGGGCCAAGCTGACGACCGGCCGCTGGTCGCGGTCGCCGCCTCGCCCTGGCGGTCGTTCGACATCCATGCGGGCGTCGGCGAAGAGGCCCTGCGCGTGCGGGCCACGGCGTCCGTCCCGGCCACGGTGGGCGTCACCCTGTCGGACCTGCCGGCCGGACCGCTGCACCGCTTCGACCGCGCCCACCGCCTGACCGTCCGGCTGGAAGGCGCGCCGCCGATCGGCCGCGACCGCTCCGCCGTGCTGGCCGGGGCCAACGCCATCGCCGTGCGCGGGGCGGGCGGCGCGTGGGAGGTGATCCAGTTCCTGGCCGCCGAGCCCGTCTCCGACGACGTCTGGACCCTGTCGGGCCTGCTGCGCGGCCAGGCCGGCAGCGATCCGGCCATGGCCGCCCTGACCCCGGCGGGCGCGGCGGTGGTGGTGCTGGACGAGGCCCTGGTCCGCGCCGACCTCGCCCCCGCCGAGCGCGGCCTGCCCTTGGTCTGGCGCGCCGCCCCGGCCGGCGGGCCGGCCTCGGGACCGTCGATGAGCCAGGCGCTAGAGACCTGGCGCGGCCTCTCCGCCCGGCCGTGGTCGCCCGCCCACCTGCGCGTGAAGGCCCAGGCCGGCGACACGCGCATCACCTGGATCCGCCGCGCCCGCCTGGCCGGCGACGGCTGGGACGCCGAGGTCCCGCTGGGCGAGGAACGCGAGGTCTATCGCGTCGAGATCCTCGACGGCGAGACCGTGGTCCGCACGGCTGAAACCCCGTCGCCGAGCTTCACCTACGCCGCCGCCCAGCGCGCCGCCGACTTCCCCTCTGGACCGACCGGGGTCTTGGCTGTCAGGGTCGCCCAGGGCTCGGCCCTGGTCGGCTGGGGCGCTTCGTCGCGCGCCTTCCTGTGATATTAATGCAACATAACGCTTGCGTGGCGCGCCGAACCGCCTAATTGAGGCGTTCCGCCTGTTTGATTTGAAGTGAGGAGCCTCCTTGGCGCGCGACCCCTATCTGGAGCTTGGCGTTTCCCGCACCGCGAGCGCGGCGGAAATCCGCAAGGCGTTCCACAAGCTCGCCAAGCAGCATCACCCCGACGCCAACAAGGGCGACAAGAAGTCGGAGGAGCGCTTCAAGCAGGTCAGCGCCGCCTTCGACATCATCGGTGACGCCGACAAGAAGAAGAAGTTCGACGCCGGCGAGATCGACGTCGACGGTCGCGAGACCGGGCGCGGCGGATTCGGCGGGGGCGGCTCGCCGTTCGGCGGCGGGTTCAATCGCGGCGGCGGCGGCTTCCAGCGCGGCGGCGCGGGCGAAGGCCCGGAGATCGACCTCAACGACCTGTTCGGCGACATCCTGGGCCGCAATCGCGGCGCGGGGGCCGGCAGTGGCGGCTTCGGCGGCGGCGGCGGGTTCTCGCCCAAGGGCGCCGACGTGCGCGCCCGGCTCGACATCGACCTGGAAGAGGCGATCAAGGGCGGCAAGAAGCGCGTGGCCTTCTCGGACGGCCGCACCATCGACGTGACCATCCCGACCGGCGCCCAGGAAGGCCAGACCCTGCGCCTCAAGGGCCAGGGCAGCCCGGGCCGGGGCGGGCAGGGCGACGCCCTGATCGAGCTGGCCATCAAGCCCCACCCGATCTACCGCCCTGAGAACGGCGCCCTGGTCATGGACCTGCCGGTCTCGGTGCCCGATGCGGTGCTGGGCGGCAAGGTCGAGGCCCCCACCCCCGACGGCCCGGTCACCCTGACCGTCCCCAAGGGCTCCAACACCGGCGCCAAGCTGCGGCTCAAGGGCCGAGGCCTGGCCGACGCCAAGGGCGTGCGCGGCGACCTGTTCGCGCGGTTGGTGGTGACCCTGCCGGATACGCCGGACGCGGAGCTGGAGAAGTTCGCCGAGGCGTGGCGCAAGGACCGGCCTTACGCGCCCAAGCGGCGGTAGGGGAAGTCCTCAGCCCCGAGCGCTTGGCAAGCGCATCGGGCTGAGGTCAAATCCACCCTGCGTAGAGCGCGGGGTGTGCATGTTGAACCGAACCTGGGCCCTGGCGGCGGGCGTCGCCGTTCTGGCCTCGCTGTCGTGTCCATCGGCGCGTGCGGAGATTGCCGCGCCCGTCGAGGCGCGGGCGATCGGCGACTGGGTCGGCTCCATCGGGGAGGCCGAGGGCAAACGCTTGCGGATCGCGCTGTATGTCGGCCGTCAGGGCGGCGCGCTGGCGGGCGTGATCGACAGCCCCGATCAGGGCGCGTTCGGCCTGCCCATCGCCAATATCCGGACCGAGGGCGACGCCCTGGCCTTCGACCTGACCTCGGTGGGCGGTCGCTACGAAGGCCGGTGGGATTCCGGGCGTCAGGCCTTCGTCGGCGCGTGGAGCCAGGGCGGCGCGACGATCCCCCTGGTCCTGACCCGAGGCGGCTATCCCTTCCCGTTCGGCGGACACTGGGACGATCCGATGGTCCCGGGATTTTCCTACACGCCGGCCAAGGCCGCGCGCGCCCGGGTCGGGCCCCGCCTGCGGGCGGGCAAATGCATCAACATGTCCGACATGCTGGACGCGCCCACCGAAACCGCCTGGGGCCCGCCGATCGCCGAGGACGATTTCAAGATTCTCCGCGCGGCCGGCTTCACGACCGTGCGCATCCCGGTCGCCTTCTCGGCCCATGCCGCCGAGACGCCGCCCTATGCGATCGATCCGGCGTTCCTGGCCCGCGTGCGACACGTGGTCGACCTGGCCGGCGCTTCGGGGCTGCAGGTCATGCTGGACCTGCACAATTACGACGCGCTGATGCGGGACCCTGAAGGCCAGTCGGCCCGCTACACGGCTCTGTGGCGACAGGTGGCGGCCAGCTTCGCCCAAGCGCCGGCCAGCGTCTGGTTCGAGTTGCTCAACGAGCCGCACGACAAGCTGGATAACGACAATCTGGGCCGTCTCTACCGCCCGGCCCTGGCGGCGATCCGCGCGACCAATCCCCGGCGGACCGTGATCGTCGGACCGCAGTGGAACAATCTGGACAAGATGCTGGCCTTCGCGATGCCGGACGATCCCTACGTGACGCCCAGCTTCCACTATTACGACCCGTTCCTGTTCACCCATCAGGGCGCGTCCTGGGCGAACCCGACGCCGCCGATCGGCCGGCCGTTCGGCTCGGCCCAGGACAAGGCCGAGTTGGATGGCGCGGTCGACAAGGTCCGCGCCTATATCGCCCGCACCGGGCGCGTGCCGATCGTCGGGGAATACGGCGTGCAGGATGACCCGCGCGTGCCGCTGGCCCAGCGCATCCGCTACTACGGCGCGGTCAGCGCAGCGTTCGCCTCGGTCGGCGTCGACAGCTGCGCCTGGGGCTATCGCACGGGCTTTCGCCTCCGCGACGGCGACCACTGGCTGCCCGGCGCGGTGGAAGCGATCCAGGCGACGCGGTGAAGTCGGGTCCATCCAGTGTATCGACATTTGTTGACACGTATTGATATCGAGAGGATGCTCTAGCTCGGCAAGCGCGGAGCTTTCGACATGCAAGTCCTGATCAAGAAGTGGGGCAACAGCGCTTCGGTGCGGATCCCCGCCACGGTGATGGCCGCCGCTTCGCTGAGCGTCGATCAAGCGGTTGAGGTGCGCGAGGAAAACGGACGCATCGTCATAGAGCCCGTTCGTGCGCCAATCTATGTCTTGGAAGATCTGCTGGCGGGCATGACCCCCGCGAACATCCCCGATGACGTGAGCTTCGGCCCGGCGGTCGGTGAAGAGGCCTGGTGATGGCGGGCTATGTGCCCGAAGCCGGCGACATCGTGTGGCTGGAGTTCGATCCACAGGCCGGGCACGAGCAGGCTGGCCATCGACCCGCGCTGGTCCTGTCGCCCGCCACCTACAACGGCAAGCGCGGCATGATGGTGTGCTGCCCGATGACCAGCCGCATCAAGGGCTACCCCTTCGAGGTGGTGGTGCCGGGCGCTGAGCCCAGCGCCGTCCTGGCCGATCAGGTGAAGAGCCTGGACTGGGTCGCGCGGCGCGCCCGGAAGAAGCAAGCGGCGCCTGCGTCGGTGCTGGCCGAAGTTCGCGCCAAGCTCAAAGCCTTGCTGGCTTTGTGATCCCCGCGCCGAATCCGTGACAGAACGTCACTACCCGTCCATAACCGCTACGTTCAGCCTCTATTCAGCCGCGACGCTCTAAACCGGAGCCCATGAAGCCGATCCATTTCCTCTTCGCCGCCGTGATGGCCGCCTCCGTCCTTCCGGGCGTGGCGTCCGCGCAACGCGGTCCGGACTCGCTGGGCGCCGACTGGCGCGCCCGGCAGGACCAGGCGCGTGGCGGCGTGCAGTCGGGCCAATTGGTGCCGCTGAGCCGGGTGATCGAGCAGATCAGCCGCCGCACGCCGGGCCGGGTGCTGGACGCCGGGCTGGAAGGCTCCAACTATCGTGTCCGCTGGGCCACCACCGACGGCCGCCGCATCGACTTCATCGTCGACGCCCGGACCGGCCAGATCCTCAGCGCCAACTAAGCGACATCAAGCGACAATAAAGGTCCTCTCATGCGTATCCTGCTT
>Ga0307515_10025630_pt1 | contig 10192 bp, 6 predicted proteins | sample 17_EM_MG_FD_194513 | JGI IMG/M metagenome (GOLD analysis project Ga0307515, IMG submission 194513) | Populus trichocarpa ectomycorrhiza microbial communities from riparian zone in the Pacific Northwest, United States - 17_EM | ecosystem: Host-associated > Plants > Roots > Unclassified | place...
TTCTTATCCAAAATTATTCACTAATTTCAGAAAGATGTTCAATTCAATAAATTTTATGCCCCTTTTTATGAATATTCCGGGATAATTAGATTAATTTTCTCACCTTTGTTAATGATGTATTTGAGAGTATGATAACAATTACTTTTTAAAATGTTTTTCATTTAAAAATATATTAAAATATTTTTTTATTTTTTTAAAAAATTATTTTTGTATTAATACATCAAAAAACAATCAAAAACATAAACAAAAAAAATTTTAAAAATCAAAATTTAGGGACCTAACACTACTCCCTGTTTGGCATTGCATTCCTAGGAGGGGTTAGGTAAATTTTGAAAAAATAAACTTGTTTAAAATAAATTTTTTAATATTTTTAAATTGTTTTGGTATAATGATATAAAAACATAATTTAAAAAAATAAAAATATATTTTTTTAATATATTTTTTAATAAAAAATACTTTAAAAACATCATACACACTCCATCACTACCGAGCGTTTCTAACCTATATACACAGTGGCGCGCGCACTTGTTGACTACGAACAACATCATTAAATGATGTAAATTCAGGTACGATGCATGCACATAAAATATCTAAAGCAGCTTTCAACGTCTCTCACATGAGTTGCTGGGTGTGCACCGAGAGTAAAATTACGAAATTTAACTCTGTTTTATTATTTTTTTTTATTTTTTTCTCGAGAGTGAAAAACAAGCAGCTCTTCTTGTGTGTGCAGAGTGAAGAAATTAATGTTTTTTCCAATAAAGCAACCAAGTGAAGAATTGCAGACGGAAAAGTAATGAGCTCAAATTTCTAGGTTAATCGGCACACAAATAGAAGCTTAGAAAATCGGCTGGTTTCAAGTACGTACTTAAAACACTTCCTCAGATTTACAGCATCCCTTTACTTCTAAGACAAAGTTTACTCGCAGTGTGGTGTGGTGAGGTTGCTGATCTTACCTTCTTCTGGACGTGACTCATTTGGTGCCAGCAAAGTAACTGTAGAGCTGAGAAAGCTGACCGTGACCGCCATGACTCGGCGAAGCTGAAGAAGTCTACAGCGAGGTTCAAGCTTCCTGCAAAACTTGGATGCAGAAATAGGGGGAAAAAACAAAAAGAAAGAAGCTCGAACAAGGTTTCATTTATGAGGAACTTGACTTATAGGTGGACATGGGGAATTGATAAAAACAAATTCTTAAATTGGTGAAAATGACCTTCTGCCACTTGCTTTGATACTTTTTCCTTTTAATCTCAAAAACTAAAAAACAAAAAAAAAATTTACTCATTAAATGTTTTGTAAATTCGCCCTGTCAATCATCGAGGTCCAAATAACTCATGATTGTTTTCCATGAACAATCCAAAACTTGAGATAAAGAGTGTAATCCAAATAAGTTTAATGAATGGTTCATAATGGAGTTGAAGTTATTAAATTTTGATGGGTAGTAGTCAATTCATGTCTAATTGCTTCACATATCGTTTTTTTTCTAATCATTTTTTTTTTAATTAATATGAATGTTCGAGTCAGTTTACGCACACCTTAATTAATTTATATTTTCTAAATCAATCTGAATTGAACTTGTAAGATCCGCTCCAGAATTCATAAGCTTATTTTTTAAATGATTCATGTACTCAACTGCACCTGTTTTGTAATTTTTGAATGATAATTTGTTTTCAAAAAATTAGATTTTAGAGGAAATTAGAAAAAAAAATTAAAATTTAAATTATGAAAGTAATGAAAATTAAAAATTAAAAGTAAATCAAATTATTTTTTTAATTTCTCATTATTGTTATAATTGAATTTTTATTTCTTACAATTAAGTTAATTACTTCAACAAATAAAAAAAATTAACATTATTTACACAAATTTATATCATCAATATAAACTAAAAATCTATAATAAAAATTGAACACCTTGTGGTTTGCGACAACTCAGCCTTAAAGCAAATATTCAAAGCTTAAAAGAACATTTGAACTTCAAGTAACCTTCATATAAATCTTAAACAACTTTATATTTGTCTAACGAGATTCTTAGAACTCTCGAATAATTTTAAATTTATTATTTTCATTGCGTGTATGTGTTTTTGAAAAACCAACAAAAACAAGGAGAGAAATTAAAAGAATAAAGAAAGAAAGAAAGAAGAAAGAAGATGGAGAGGGAACAAAAGAGTGGAAGGGGATACAAGAGGGAACGTAAGAGGGAGTTAGAGTCTGTGATAAGGAAAAAACTCTTGGAATTAAGAAAGAGATGTATAAATAGGAGGGGGAGAGAAAATATTTTCAAAAGGGCAGGAAGCTAAATTTTGCCTAAAACTCAAATTATTGGCTTAATATTTTGTTGGTATATTTTTTATATATATATTTGAGGGGAAGGAAAATATTTTCAAAAAATGAGGGCAACGAATTTTTTTCAAACTGTGAATTACAACATATTTATTGACGGAATATTCTCTAGGTAAACATTTTTTTGTTACGAGAATTTTTAGGGGATAGCCATTTTTTAAAAGAATGGAGGGATATTTAATTTACCAACATAATTTTTAAAAACAAATTTAAATATTTTTCATAATTTTCTAAAGAAAAAAATTAAAAATAAATGAATTCTCATCGCTAATTCTTCAGTAAGTTTCATCACTAATTTTCATCGGTATAAACTAGTTTTCTTGTCATGTCTCCAACTTTAAAAAGGGTTTTATTTATATCATTTTTTTAAATTTTAGGTTTTTGTTTTTAAATTTTTAACATTTTCATTAGATCATATCATATGTATATGTAGTAATTTTTATTAACGATAATCGTTTGTTAAAAAATGTGGGGTATTGACGCAAAGGATAAAAATTAGTTTATATTTTATTTGTCGGGAGGAATGACGAATGAGACAAGGGAGATGATGGGTTTAAATATATTCTTGGTTTTATAGGAAAGATTGATTAATTAAGAAATATTCTAAAAGGTGTAGCGAAAATATTTTTCTCATTTTATCGTTCACCAAGGAACAAATCACTCTAAATTACTATATTTGCTTTTTTTAAGTTTTTTTTTTATTACACCTTTATAGATATAAATTAATGGCCAATTAATATAGAAGACTAAGGTGAAAAAAGCGGTTAAAAGATGGTTTTTCTAAACTTGGGGTTAAGTGTACATTTTGGTCCTCCAGGTTTTCAAATAATAAAATTTTAGTCCCTAACAATTTATGAAATTCAATTTTGGTTCCAAAATTCATTTTCTTTATTTTTTTTAGTCTCTGGTTTAAAAGAGGAGAGAGAAAGTGGTTAGATTCCAATGATAGAGAGAGAAAATCTCGATTAAGATCGATTTCAGTCATACAATGTGCCTTTTTCCCCTTAAACTTGCCTGAAATGTTAGATCTGAACCTAAAAAGAAATTTTATTTTCGGGTTAATTGTGAGTTTTGAAGCCAATTTCTAGGCTGTTAGAGGCTATAAATATGTTTTATAAGGTGTTAATAGTGTTTTTTTTTCACGTCAAAATATGGTTGAGAATGGGCTTCTTTTGGTCTGAAATAGACCAGCCTGATTTTACAGCAATCGAAGGTCGTTAGAATCTAGGCAATGCAAGCGACACGTTGCCTACTGTTACTTTTTTCAAAGCATTATGGGGTGTCTGCCCTTTAAGAAAAATAAAAAAGGCCCAAGCACGAGGGCTACTCCAGGCCCACTCACTTACGCCTTTTTCTGAAGGCCCAGGACTCTGGGCCTTATTTTATTTTTATTCACTATAATTGTATTTTTATTTTATCATTTAATATTTGGTTGATTATTAATTGAGCAACATAATTTATTTTGGTTTGATGTTTTTCCAATCACTTTGATATTTTGTTGGTTCTTAATTTTATAGGTGACTATTTTAGATAAAAAAGAATATAAAAAAAATATTGTTAAACCTAATTAAGTCCATGACCTGAGTCAAATGTTTGGTTGATTAACTATGACAAGGTAGGGATCAGAATTGATAATTTTTTATCCTTTTATTATTTGATTTTTTTTTTCAATTTAATCTTTCAACATTGAGTTGATTAGGAATTGAACTTTATAAGTTTTTTTGTTGTATTTTTTTTCTAAGGGTTTATTATTATATTATAACCTATGCAAGTTAGGTAGATTGATTTGTGTTTTTTTATCTTTTTTTTAGTTGATTTTTTTTTTAATTTCATCATTCAATATTAGATTAATGTGTCTTGGTGGTTCAATGTTTGGCGCAATGCACTTGATAACTTTGAAGAGAAGTTAACCCTTGATGATGTCATGACAGAGGACAAAGCCTCTCAGGTAAGAGCAAAAGTAGAATGCAGTCGCGTTATTGATGAGTCTAAATCATTTAGTAAACAACATAGACGTGGATAGATAGATAATTATGTTGGCATATTTTGGAAAAATAATTAGTAAAATATTGCATTGTTTACGTATTTCATATTCCTTTTGTATATAAATATATATATTTATTTACATTCATCTTATGAAAATATTCTCATAAAGAAATATAGTTCATAAATGTGGTGGGTGAAAATAATTAAGACTTGTGTTTTGAGTGGTAGGCCTGAGGCTATTGTGATTATTAAATGTGAGAATTTATTATATTTGGTTATTGTGGTTATTTGCATGTATTTTTAAGCAAAATAATATTTAAGGTAGAGTTTCTATATAGAGAAAACTCTGTTAAAATTTTAATAAAAATAAAAAATAATATTCTCTAAAAACATTAACTAAATTAAATATAAGATTAACAAACTAAATAACCATTAAAATTAAAGTTATATAAATCTGATAATAACCCTTCTTGTTAGATTTAGATGCAATGACTATTAGAATTTAATTTCTCATAATATTTAATAGATATCACGTTTTATAATCATAATATCAATTAAATATTGCGTTTGTGAACTGCAACAGATTCCAAAACTGTGCTCTACTTCAAGAAAACCTTATGCGGAAGTGTTAATTCTCCAAATTATTTTACCTTTGTATACTAATAATAGCCCAAAATAGCCAGCTTGGTGACCATTCTGTTGAAGTTGACAGATGCAGACATGACTCCTTTCTTCTTCCCCCACTTCACTTTCGTTTAACTGGATGGATGGATCCATATTCAATAGTAGGTGAAATGTCATCCATCCATTATTTTTTAATAAAATAATGCTTTCTCTCTCTTTCAATACAGCCCAGCAGCTACTACATACTTTAAATCTTTGATTAATTAATTAATTAGGCTCAAACATGTTTTGACTAAGTACAGTAGTTTAACTTTAAACATGAAGAAGAATTAGGGATTGGTAAAAAATTAAATTTAAATTAAAAAAAAAAAAAGAATGCCCCTGGTGAGGTTCGAACTCACGACTTCTTGCTTAAAAGGCAAATGCACTACCACTGTGCTACAGAGGCTTACCGACTAGAATGTTTTAGCAAACCTTATTTATAATGAATCAATACCAGTTTGGTATCTTCATAGTTGATTCTCTGTTTTATTTTTGAAGCCCCGTACGTCATTTTTTTGCCCCTGCTAATTGAACACAAGGCAGACACCAAACATTTTTCCCATTAAAATCTTGTAAAATGGAACAAAACATGATCTTTGCAGAGTTTTCCCATTAAATCGTGTTAATGTACACTTCAATATTAGATCTTTACAAAACATGATCTTTACAAAGTTTTAGAATGTAAATAAAAAAGAAGAAAAAACTAAAATAACAAGGGAAGAAATGAGATGTACAATGCCTGCAAGTTGATCAGTTTTCCGAGGTCAGGGGGATTGTGCCAAAAAATTGAAATGAGATATCAATATTAGATTGTTAGAAACAAGCTTGTCAATGTGTTTTATCTTTTCAATTGAAATGATAACTTTCAGTTTTGAAAGGTTTTGACGTCTCATTTTATTGTTTATATATATATAATTCAAGAAATATTTCAACTCAAATCTAAAAATAAATTAACTTGAAATTATGCAATTCAAATTTCAAACACAAGTAAAAAAATAGAAATTGAACTAAAATAACTCGATCAACTCGACAGGTCTAAAGACAATCTGGATGAGTGATAAGAATATTGTTTGACTAAAAAAATATTCAAGACATCTTTTTTTAAAAAAAAAAAAATATTGAGACGACGACATATTAAATCGACCCAAGTCAACCTGAGTTAACTTTTCAAATTCATGACTCGAGTTATGAGACTATAATAACCTCAAATAAAGTAAATCAAAACAAATTATAAAATCCAATTAACAATAATCTCATTGTTGAATGATGAAATTAAAAAAAATCAATTAAAAAAAACACAATAAAATAAAATTTTTGAACAAAATTGTGAATTTGAATAAAATTACAAAAATAACATTGGCAATCTCTTAAGATCTTTCTAAACTCCAATTACCCTAAAATTTTAACTTGAGATATAACAATATGTAAGGAGACTCCTCATAAAATTTTAACCCGATCCAACGGTCGAATTGAGAAATATAATTGATACCGTAAAACTAGATGATATTTAAAAAAAAAAACACTAATTAACCAAAACAGAACAGAATGGAACCAAAACAATCAAGCTAGAATTTGGGTGGAGTTTTCAGAATAGGACAAGATTTTAAACGAGATGCCTATTATTGATTGTTATGTTTTTTGAACTGCAATGAGATATACCAGTAACATAACATAACAAAATTAACAATCTTGATCAGAAATGATGGAAATGTACGAGGAAGACAACTTCAAAAAATTTTCAAGTGTGTACAGAATGATAAATTTGAATAAAATGAATTTGTAATTTAATATATATATATACCATAAAAATTTACTTCATATCGATGAATTCCTCACCAGATTTTTATGGTGAACGATGCGGTCCCAGCGAGTTAAATTTCAAATAAATAGCTGAAACTCAACATCACAACAGCGACAGAGCCTGTACATCCCAGCTGTTAAGAACCCCAAATAATGCTCTGGAACATGATTAGAGTTTTGGTTCTGAGCTTATCTCGTAACTGGTGTTCTCAGATATAGACGAAGAGCTAAACATTTGAACAGGGTTTGGCCTTTGTGTTTGGCTCCCACGGAAACTATGTCTTTGCTCATGCTGACGGAGTTCTCTCATGGCTTTGAACCTCAAATCATCGGTAGATGAAAGTACTGGAACTGTGTCAGGAACAGCCATTCGTCCTTCAAGCATGCCCACTGCCTCCGACATTGTAGGCCTAAGTGTCGGGGATGCATTTGTACACAAGAGAGCTACCTTAACCATAATTTCTGCTTCTTTCATGTTAACTTCAGATTTTAACGTCTCATCAACAAGCTCCATAAAACTCCCACTTTGTTGCAAATGGCAGGCCTGCAACACGCGTAAGTTAAAACTTCCGCATTGAGTCTTGCAAGCTACAACATAAGTGCGCAATGTATTAAGCACAGGAAGAAGATTACCCAATCTAAGAGACAAACACAATTGTTGTCGCTTGGCATATAGTTATTGTTGTTCTTCCCACTAACAATTTCCAAAGCCACAACCCCAAAACTGTAAACATCTGCCTTGTAGGTCAAGTAACCCCACAGTGCATATTCTGGTGCCATATATCCTCTGCATATCAAGATAAAGAACTCCTGTAATTTAACATTGAAAAGGAACAAGATACCAGAAATTTCAGGTTTTCATTTATTAAAGCAAGCGGTGACTAACATGGTTCCAGCTACTCGGGTGCTGATGTGGCTCTTCTCTTCTTCATCAAGCCTAGCCAATCCAAAATCGGATATTTTAGCATTCAGATCCCCATCAAGTAGCACATTTGTAGCTTTAATGTCTCTGTGAACAATCTTAAATCTTGATTCTTCATGGAGAAAAGCTAGACCTCTAGCTATCCCAATACAGATCTTAAGCCTTGAAGGCCAGTCCAGGTTAGGCTGGTTGATTTCATGACCTACAAATCATCCGAGAAGAAAACAAGGCTTTCTCAATTAAAACGTTATCCATATGAGCCTTTCGATTACAGCATAATAATAGTTTAGATGAAATCGCTCATTTCATATGATGAACACTCACCGAATAGAGCTCGTGCAAGGCTATTATTTTCCATGTACTCGTAAACCAATAATAGCTGGTCACTTTCAATACAACATCCATGCAGCTTCACAAGATTCGGATGCTGCAAGCAAGAAATGATGCCCATCTCATTTAAGAATTCGCGATTTCCTTGCCTTGATTTTGATGAAAGTTGCTTCACCGCTATTACAGTACCATCTGGTAATTGACCCTGCACGCTGGCCTCTATCAAAAACTTCATATGGTTGTGACATAAAAAAGAGAGACGCAGAAGATACTCCAAACGGGAAAGCTGATAACTTTTGCCTAGTACCTTGTATACAGGACCAAAACCACCTTCTCCAATCTTGTTAGAAGGATCAAAGTCATCAGTAGCAGCTCTAATTTGTTTCAGAGAAAATGTTCCATTTGGAAAATTAAGTCCTTCAGCATCTGTTCAAGTAGGAGACAGGGCGTAAAGTGACAAGGAATTGTCAGTCTTTTGATGTAATACTGAGGAGACCATGAAACCCTGTTGAAAAGGCATCTGTCGTCCTCTAACATGAGCATGTCTATAGTAAGCTTCCTTTCTTCCCTCAGAAAAGCATCTTTATGAGCTATCATGCAAGTCAAACTTGAAGATGTTTACGTTGTGTGGGAAGGATTAAAAGTTATTTTTATGAGCTATCATGCTATTATATAAAAAAAATATTATTGCATGGTATTTAATTGAATAAAATTAAAAAATAGAATTTTATTAGAATTTTAATCATTTTATTATAATTAATTTTAATCATTTTATTATAATTAATTTTAATCATTTTTTAAAAAAAATAAAACAAAGCTATTCCAATGCTTGGGCCTTGGTAGGCTGGCGCTACGAGGCCACAAAAATAAAGTTAGGTGAGCATGAGCTGTAACCGAGGCATGAGCATCTAGCATTTTTATTTTTCTTTGTTTGACAGCATAATCAACCTTATTTAAAAAAAAAAATATAGATAACTGACGCATAGCTTGTAATGGTAGATAACATGTTATCAATTTCTGTAAATCAAGTGGCTGAAAAGTCTAGATTTGACTTAAAAATCTATTTGAAAGTGTAGTTCAGAATATTTTTTAAAGTATTTTTTTTATTTGAAATATATTAAAATATATTTTTTATTTTTTAATATTAGCACATCAAAACAATTAAAAAATATTAAAAAAACTATTAATTAGAAACTAAAAAAATTCAATTTGTTTTTAAAAGCAGTACTACTATACAAATAAACACGTTCTAATTTATCCTAGAAAACTCATTTTAAACCCTTTATTCACCTAAAAACACCCGGATAACACCATATATACATTAATAAACTCATTTTTAGTCTTAAATCAACATTTAATTGGTAAAAACAACTAAATGAAGAAAAAAATGAAGAAAAAATTATGAGACCCAATCTACTTTTCCTACAAGATGTGAGATAAGAAACACCTAATTGAAATTTTTCTTGCTAAACAGAATGTATTAACACCATAATTAGCCTTTTTAGTTGTCGAAACGTGAATAAATGATAACTTTTTTTTTCTTTGTTATTTTTCAATGACCCTCTTCTCTCAAATACAAATAAACAAAATGGAGTTCTGGATTAAAAATAAAATTTTTAAACTAAAGGAGTCAAAAAGAAAAACCTTGGAGACTAAACCGTGTAAAAAGGGGTTCTCATGAACAATGGTTAAAAAAAAAACCCTAAATTCTTTCCTTACAATTAAATTTAATCCCTGTAGTTTCAAATTTTTTAAGCAATAAAACATTCATTTTTATTGCAAAATCAAGCATGAATCAAATGTCATGGTGTTTTTTTGACAACGTAGAAACCTCATAAAATTCAAATTAAAACAAAATATCAAGCCCAAACCTTAAAAAACAGCAAGGTTGACAAAAAAATAAGAACAAACAATTTTGAAACCCACAATGATTTCACTTACGTTGCACAATACAATGCACAGTGAAACTATCACATAAACTCGTTTTTTTTCTCAATTAATTGTGCATAATCATCTTGAGGTGAACTATTGAAGCCACTCGTATCAGAAAAAACGATAAGCCCATGAAACTTTGATGCCTTTTTGGCTAACCTTTTCCCTAAATGTGCATGCATGATGATAGTAAAGAAATCTCAATTTGTTTGTAGCTAGTTCA
>Ga0307515_10025631_pt1 | contig 10192 bp, 1 predicted proteins | sample 17_EM_MG_FD_194513 | JGI IMG/M metagenome (GOLD analysis project Ga0307515, IMG submission 194513) | Populus trichocarpa ectomycorrhiza microbial communities from riparian zone in the Pacific Northwest, United States - 17_EM | ecosystem: Host-associated > Plants > Roots > Unclassified | place...
AGCCTATAGTAGGATTATATTTTTCCACCTAAGAAGGTTAAAGCTATAGATGACTTCCTACTAGATAAGGTTTTCCTTAGAGATAATTGCTATATACTTTAGTTATGCCTTAAACGCATATATCTTAAGTAAGAGTGAAGAGACTTTATGTCCTAGATACTAGAGCTTGGCGACTTAAGGGGGGAGGCTATAGAAAAGCTAAGGCTGTAAGAGGTATATATAAGGAACTATTAAGTTATTTAGAAGGAATTTTCTTCCTAGGTAGTAGCTATATATAGACTTTATTAAAGCTTAAAGCCTCTTACTGCCTTTAAACTTCCTTGGAAAACCCGGCTAAGGTATAGCTCCTCCTTTAAAAGCACGTAGTATTATCTAAAATTGCCTTATATGGCTAAGGTTAAAATACACTCTATTAAAGCCACTAAACGCGTCTCTAGCTTTATACCTTATTACATAAAACCAGACTATAGTTTTTATTTATTTTTAGGAGGGAAGGCCTTATATAGAGTCTTTTATTATTATATAAAACTTTTATACTAGAAGTATACCAAATTTTTAAGGGCTAGGAGCGGAGACACGCTAGCGCTTTATAACTTAGCTAATTACTCCTAGTTATACAATAAAGCCTTAATAAATAACGGTTTAAATATCTGCAGGTTTTATTATAGATAAATAACTAGGGTAATTGGGGGAATATGCACCTAAGCACGAGCCAGAGTATAGCGCATTTACTTTACCCCTCTTAAATAGTTAAACTTTTATATTTTAAAGTCTAAGCCGCGATCTATGGGGTAAACTACTAATTTAAGAAAGCCCTAAACACTACCCGCTCTCTTACTCGTTAATCTAAAACGTACTAGCTCTTATGTATTAACTAGCACTAGAACTAAGCCCCTATATATAGTCCCGTACCTTAAGCCTATTACTTAGCTTAAAGTTAGGAGGATATTAGTATAATTTAGCACTTTAAGGCTTACTAGCTTAGTTACTAACCTTCGCTACGTATAACTATATATCCGCATTAAGTTGCCAACGCCGCCTTTTAATGTATTTGGCGTACTAGGTTCGGACCTATATATGCCCTTATTATTTTAGCAAGACATTAGCTATATATAGCATGCTTAACCTTTAACTGGTCTTTAATATATATATAGTATAGCGTATACTATTGTTTTATTGGCCGATATATTAATAGACCATTAAGTCTAGACCTTTAGAGCCGATATTCTTATTACTTACTATATTATATCTTCCTAGGGAGGTTCCCAATCCTAAGGATACTCTTATAGCCGCTTTTATAACTCTTAAAGCCGCCCCTATAGCGGTGAGATTTTAAGTCCTTATCGCTAACTTTGATAAAAAGCGTTTATATAACTAATAGCAATCACTCTATGCTTATTTATGTTGTAATACCTCTTAGTAACTATACTATGTTAAGTTTAGAGATCCTTTATAATATAATTTATAAAGAAGGTATTAAGTATATAGTTAGTGTATATAATATTTCTAGTAAAGCCTATAAGAAGCTTCCTAATAAACTTATAGTTTTACGCTACTGTCTAAGTATATATCCTTTAATAATATAATTTTCTGGACTAATTGTAATATAGAGTAAGGGGCAAAAATTAAAAGAGAAGCCTTTAAATAAGTACTTAAGGAATATATAGTAGAGTAACGGAATAAAGGATAGATTATATAGATGGCTAGAAAGCTTAGGCTATAGGGGTAAATAAGCCGGCTTACTTACTACTAAATTAAGGGTGCTATATGTTAGAGGCTATAGAAATACTACAATCCAATTATATAAAGGAATGTTTTATAGGTACACAGGAATAATTAGAAAATTTTATATAGACTATTAAGGAATGTAGAGTCCTGTAAAACATTTTTGTTATTATATTTTTAAGACGAGGTTTAGAATAAATATAACTTAGTATAGCTTAGACGGAGGACCTAGGGTTAGTATATCTACTATAAAGACTAATCTTGTCCGAGAATAGCGTCTAAAATCTAGGGTAAATAATAGATTAGTTAGCTAGATACTAGGATTTTTCTACCTCTTTAAAGCCCTTTACTACTTTAACACTTATAGACCTTATTATAGTGCCACCCCCTAGCTGTAGCTGTAAGAATTTTATTAGCTAGGGAATTTCGGGCACTATATATTGCGATAAACTTTAAAATAAGGTTATTAAAGCTCTAAATAACGCGAATTCTTAATGCTTTATTAAAGTTAAAAAGGAGATTTATAAGAGACTTAGTTAATATAATAAACTCTTATAATACTATAGCAGAGAACTTTTTTAGAAGGATAACTATATGGTAATACGTCTAGAACGTGCTCTAAACGGCTAGCTCTACGGGTTTCTTTAGGATAAAAGCAATAACGTTAATTAAATTTTATAAATGCGTTGGATTTTATAGCTTGCGGATATTCTTAAATATATTTACTCTAGATATATTATATACAGTAATATTTTATGCTATAATATTCTCTTAAATAAACATTTAAATGTAAAGCTAATTAACTTCGCTAGTTTATTAATTAATAGGTCTCCTCTTTTTACTTTATACTCTATTTAAGCCTAAGCTCTATATCTAAGCACGCCTTAAAAGGATGAAATTTTTGCCTTTAGATTGGCTTATTATTATATTTTAATATATTATATTACCTTTTATAAGCTTTCTAACAATAATATAGAAGATTATTATAAATAAGGAATATTTCCCGAATTAAAGTCCCTAGGGGCCTTTAGAGTCATTATTAGAGGCTATTAAAATGGCAAATATAACTATATAGATAATGTTATTAAAGAAATGGATAAGTAAGGTATATTTATAAAATTAGGAATTTTAACTATCTAAACTTATTCGTAGGTTTACGGAATCTATCCCTAGTAATAGCGCCGCGGCATTTCCTCCACACTCTTAAGGCTTTCCTTTTAACATTTACGAAATTTTATCTTTAGCTTAAAAATCTAAAGGCTTCTCTATCTAGATTTATATCTTACCTATTTCTTAGGCGTTATCAGCGTTAATAAAGGTAGGTTTTGTGCTTTATAAGTCTATTAGTCTTACTATCCTTCTATATAGTGTAATATACTAACTATCCTTTATTTAAAATATACTGGATAATCTCTAGTTACTAGCAAGCTCCTAAACTGCGCTGTACTTTATATTATAGGTATTAGGTTAGGACACGCTTGCCTACCTTATATAATAGCGCTAGGGCAGGGTATAATACGATTTATCTTTAAGGAATGTCTTAGTCTCTTCCAGTACTTTTTATATTTAACGGTAATCTTAGTAGATTGGCACATCTTAAATATAAAGAAGTTTATAATTTAATAAATTCTTTTAAGTATATTAATGGTAAAAGAGAGGATTCGTAATATAAATAAATAGGTGCTATAATGCCTAGTAATATAATAGGTCTTACAACTTATAAGGCTCTGTTTTGATTAGATATACATAATATAGATAAGTTAGCAGTAAAATTTAGATAAAAATAGCTGCATACAGCAATACTGCGTTAAGAAAATGCACTTAAATAATTAGACCACTAAATATAAACCCTAGCTTTTTATTTCCGCGGGACTAACTAAAATATAAGGATACGCCCAAGCTATTAGCCCTATCCCTTCTATATAGTAACTCTGCCCTTTATTTCTATAACTTTAGAAAAAGAGTATACCTATAATGATTTAGCTTTAGCTTATTAAACGTATCTTTAGTAAAACTTAAGGGCATCTTTAGAATTTAAAAGCCCGCTCTTATAAACCTAGGTAGGCTTCTAAGCCACCTTATATTTACGCCCTAACTTAGTTATTCTTTCCCCTAGAATATTATTAATCTCCCATTTATTATCTAAGCTTACTTTATTAATTTTATCTTTTTTAGTCTGGGTATAACGCTTTATAGTAAGCTCTAGGTTTAAAACGTCACTCTAATTATTAGTAGCGCCACTACTATTACCGTCCTCATCCTTATTATAAGTATAATTGCTAGCCTTATTATGCAGCGGTTTAAAGTTATAAAGAAGGGTAGGCTTCTAAAGTAAAGGGCTAGTGAGCCGCGGAGTGGATACCGCTTGCTAGTTAACTTATAGGTATTAAGAGTTAAGGTTAAGTATAGAGGGGCTAGAAAACAAGTCTTCGTAATAGGTAGGTAGCTTTTATTACTTCTAGGGACACGGATTATTACTACCCTTACTACCCCCGCTACTCTCTTTGGCAGGGTTATTAGAATTATAATTAGTAATATTATCCTGCTTAAGCTTCCGCTTCCTTAATATAAAGGATAATTTACCTCCTATATTCCCTTTTTTATAATTACCCTCCCTAATAAGCGGATTGTCTATATATTATAGTTATTAGGTTATAGTAATAATATTTTTAATATCTATAACTTACTAATATTATCTATATTATTAGCTATTAAGGAGTCTTAATTAGTTACTATATAGGTCTCTAACTTCTGTATAGCCTAGGGGATAGTTATAATATTAATTCCCTTAGCTAGGCTATCTATTTCATTAACGTCTTCTACTATAGATTTAAGATAGTTATATATAGATGCGCTAAAGAGATCTTCTAGCTCCTCTAAAGAAGGTAACTTCTTATCCTTGTTGTCCTTATTACTGTGGTTATTTCCGCTACCTAATAATTGTTAAGCAAGGCCGTTATATAGGGGGGAAGTATATACCTAACCTATAAGGTGCTAGTTAATCACCGACTTTATTAGCTTTATTATTAGTATTGCTAGCTTTATCCCCTTTAGCTTTGGGTTCTAAGTCTAGGTCGGCTATATTATTTTTAATAAATATTAGATTTACTGCTGCCTATTAGATATATTTATAGTTATTAGAAAAAGGAGGGGATAATTACTAAATTACCTTAATTACTTCCTCTAGCGTCTTAGCTATTACTTATATTCTTATAAATATCTTTATACTTATTAAAAGCCTTAGGATCTATAGGTGCCTTATTAAGTGGAATATTTAAAAAAGGTAATATAGAATAACTTACCTAAGCGTAACTAGGCCAAATATTTTATAGGATTATCTCTTAAAGGGAAGTAAGGTACTCTCCCCTTTTTTATCCTCTTTTTAAGTATATTGCTTATATTTGCCTTAGAAGCCGTAATTATATAATACTAAGAAGCCTTCGGTTTTTTAGGGGGTGCAGTATAGAAATTAATATTATTAAATAAAATTTATAAATTAAAACGAAGGGGTTAAGAAGATACCACTATTATTGCCGCTATTATTATTAGAATTATTATTACCTTATGCCTTTCTAATAGCCCTAAAGGACGGGTTACGCTAGGCTTTTAAGTCTACGCTAGTCCCCTTTTTGCCACTAGCTTATATCTATAGCATCTATGCTAAAATAACCCTACTAACTTAATAGCGAATTAAAACGTGTAATCTACGCTCTATTAATAATTACCGTTTATAATATATAAAGGTTTATATAGGCTTAAACTCTATTATAAAATTAACGCCTATTAGGAAACTGCGATTAAGACCTAACTAACTAAGCTAGCATATTTAGCCTCTAATAGGGGTATCGCACTAAGCCTCCTTATTAAGGAGGTTAGTGGTAAAGTACCTCTACCCTTATTCCTTAAAGTTAGAGCTAGTACTAATATATCCGTTTTCTAACCTAACTATACTAATAAACTAGATCTTTTATACTAAATCTTCTGCAAAACTATAGTTCCTAGGGTTAAATAGGTAAGGGGCATGCTATAATTCTACTGTAAGTATTAAAAGATACTCTAAGTAATAAGGGTATTCTTAAATTTCTCCCCTAGATTCGAGGAACTTCCTTAGTTACACTTTGCAGAGCCTATAGCCGCTACTTAACCTCCTAAATATATGCAAAAACCTTGCTTTTATCCTTACCTATAGCTAGATATTATAAACAATATAAGGGGGCAGATAGCGCGAGTAGATTAGGTAATTACGCCCGTATCCATCTTATTATATCTTTTTAGCTAATACAGCTACCGCATAAAGTCCGCCTCTATTAGAAGATTAAATATATAAATTTTTCTCTAGTATTTATTAGCTAAGAGCAAGATTATAATACTAGCTTTACTAGAAGCTAGGCTATGCTACTAAATGGGCTGTTTACCCTTAGATTCCGCCTTATAAGTCTTAGGTCTATATAAAGGATATTTCTATATAACTTATACCTCCTTAGTTAAATAGGGGGCTAGATTAGACTAAAGCCCGGCAGCTTCTCTAATTATAATGCAATCCTTTAATTATTAGGGAAGAGTAAGGTCTAGGTCTAGGTTAAGAAGGTATTAAGGAGGATAAAGGCTTCTAGCTTTTAGCGGCACAGCTTTAACTAAGCTAAGTAACTGGTATTAGCCTATAGTTTCGCTAAGGACCTACTTCGGCGTCCGGCTTCGCCTTTATTATAATACTATAATACAACACTACCTAACGCATCCCGTAGCTTATAGTAGCTATAACCCATATAATCTATTACTAGGCGGTTTTTAGTATAGCTATTTATATCTACTCTAATAGGGATTAAGTTGTATATTATAGTTACGTTTAAGATACTACTAAAGGCGGAGGTAAAGAAGAGGATAAACGGAAATGTTATTCTGGTGCACTAATCGGTAGGAGACGTAGGCAGGAGGAGAGGAGAGAGAAAAGGAAGAAAGGAGGAGAGGAGAGAGAAGAGGAAGAAAGGAGGAGAGGAGAGAGGAGAGGAAGAAAGGAGGAATATGGTAGGACCGAAGCATGCGTTAATACTAAAAGAGAGTATAAATATATCCTATAGAAAGGGCCGAAGAGTTACAGCGCTGAGTAATCGTTAGTATAAAATATACGGAGATTAGGGAAGAGGCAGAGCACCTGCATAGACGCTAAGGGGATGGAAAATGCCTTATGGCTAATAGCTAGAGTCTAAGGTGGCACGGTAGTGGGAAAGAAAAGAGGAGATAGAGTATGAGGGCAAAAGCAGCGAGGGAGAAGGCCTTTTATGGTCGAGGTTAAGGTTAGGTCTTAGCCAAACTGGGGTAGAGAAGCGAGCGCGCCTTGCCTGTAAAGGAACCTCCATTTCCTAATACGTGGTCTCTATCTTATTTTTTACTAAATAAGCTACGGAAAGCTATAAATAACCTATTACCTAGACAAAAGAATAAACCTCCCCTACTAATTTAAGTTAATAGCGATAATAAATAGGAAATTAAAGAAATACTAGCCTATAAACTTATAAAGGGAACGTTAAAGTATTGTGTTAGTTGGAAAGGATATAACTTGGACCCTACTTAGTACCCTATATAGAACTTTATAGGTAGTCCCTATAAGCTTTAAAAGTTTTATAGCCATTACCCTAATAAACCTAAACCACTAAAGTACCTAGATAAGTGGATAAAATGCTAGTATAATAAAGATAATAAGCTACTAGAAGAATATAAGGATAAGAAATACCCTAGAAATTTCTTAGTTATATAAGGTCTTAAAATATCCAGGAACTTTAACTAGCGGTTAAAGTTATCTAATTAGTTAGATTCTCTTACTAAGACTTTTAGCAACAAAGCCTAAGGGCAGGCTTTTTTGGAGGGGGAGGTAATGTTATAGCACTAGCAGAACTTGGCAGAACTTCGTACCAGCAAATTGCCATAGATTGCTGTATATTGCGGTCACGTAATACAAAGATCTTATAAAATATTAAACGGCGCTGCTCTTCTTCTCCTTTCCTTTCCCTAGCTTTAGATTCTTATTTATAGACAATCCAATTGTATAGGCTTACGCGTCCCCTTTACCGTACCTATGCCTTAATTAACTAAGTCGCTAACAGTTATATAAGAAAAGAAGGTAGAAAAATAGGAAAAAAGGGTATATATTATAGACTTAGTTACTTAGTTAATATATACACGGAGCAGAATAGGATTTAGGTAGTAGTTCTAGCAGAACTTAATAGGATTTAGTAAAACTTAGTAAAACTTAGTAGAATATAGTAAGATATAGTAGGTTACCATTAGGTTGCTATAGATTACTATTAAATTACTATTTTATGGTTAGTCTTTAGTTGCTAAGTTAGTAAAAATAGGTAGATATATATAAGGTATTACGGGGGTATTCTATAATATTCCCCTATATTTAACCTACTTTCTATAGCTATTAAACTTAGTTATATTTTTAGTTCTTAAGCGTTTATATTTATCTAAAGTTAATAAGTTCGCGGCTTATAGTATTACTAGTATTAATAAAGACTATTTTCTATATATACTTAGTAAGATTTAGCCGTAAGTATATACTCTAGAGTTAATTAGGAGCGCCTTTAAGGCTATAAGTCTTCTTCCCTTTAACCTAAATTAAGCCCTTACGCGCTACTCTAAACGGCCTATATCTATTAAGCTATTTACGCCTCCACCTTATTATATAGAGGCGATAATTCTATCCTCCCCTATATATCCTTCTATACTAAATAATAAGTACGCCTAAGTTCGGTATACGCATACAATCCTTTATTTAGAAACTACGCTATAGGTAATAAAGGCGGTTGTTTTAAAATTAATATAATATTTATAGTTTTTAGAGGAAGGCCTTAAGCTTATATAAGTTAAAAATAACAATCTTCGGTAATATACTAAGGAGAGAAAGGCTAAGAAGAAGCGTAAATGGAATATACTCTCTACTAAATTAATTCTTACTTTAAAAGTAGTAAAGGAGCTTACTGCTACTAAAGAGGCTATATAAAAGGCTAAAGAGTAAGTTAAGCTTACTAAGAAAGAGCTTAAGAAGGGTTATTAAGTAGTAGTAGAGCTTACTAAGGAGTAAGTTAGGGCTAGAAAGGTAGCCTAGAAAAGGGTTACTAATATAAAAAAGCTGGCTAAGGTTTACTATAGAGACGTAGGGGAGGCAGGAAAGGTAGCTAAGAAGGTATAAAAGGACTCCCTTACTGCCGCTAATATAGCTCGTAGAAAGTATACTAAAAAAGCTTAATTAGCAGCTAATATAGCAGCTAATTACGCAATGCTAAAACAATTAACTATAGATAAGCTCCAGAAGCGGACGGAGGAGTCCTTTACTACTGCCGCTATAGCTATAGCTCTTATTAAGCAACTTTAGGAGGCCGCTAAGAAGGTAGTAGAAGAAGCTGCTCTACTAGAGGATCTATAAAAAGGGCAGAAGGATAATAATATAAGCAATTTAAGCGATAAAGAATCCTTAGATAAGGAGCCCAAGTTAATTAGCAATATTTAGGGGTCAACTCAATGGCCAATTAAACTCTAAAATACCGAAAATCGACTTTATATAGACTCTATATATATTTATGGCTTCAAGACTTTTTACTAACGATACGATGACTTATAATAGCTTTTACTAGTTATTTACCACCAAATTAGCATTTTAGCAAATTTTGATTTTCAAATTGGTTATAACTTAGGGAGCGGTCAAAAACCCGTTAACCACGTTACTTGAGTTAATGCGTATAGGTAAGGCTTCTAGGATACTACAGCAAGAATCACATAAGTCCGCCTTCAATTATAGCCACCCGCCTAATCTAACAATGAGTAGCATTGTAAACGTCAGATCCAGTGCTAAAACGGGAAAAGATTGTCCATTGAAATGACAGAGCGCAATCAGAGTCAAATTTGATAATTCTTGGGACTTAGCTTCTCGAATAGCTGCTTCCACAATCCCACAAGGAATGTAATAAGGATCTTTAACGGTTGCTGTGCAAGAGGTGCAAGAATGTGGAAGGGGTATGTGATACTGCGGACGATAAACTCAATTAAATGGTGGTAAGTGCTCTGCCCTCGAGGATCATAGCTGTCACAGTTAGATTTAACTGAAGTCGCTTGTAGCACGTTGCCGTGGGTCCTGCCCTGAGTGTTGATTTTAGCCTCTTCTAGCAGCATCAGCATAATCTCCCCCTTTTCTTCAAACAAAGCCGCCTGTAGCGCGTTACCAAAGAGTCCGCCCTGGGCGTTTACATCAGCCCCCTTCTCCAGCAGCATTACCACAATCTCCTCCTCTCCTCTAGCTGAAGCCGCTTGTAGCGCGTTGCCAAAGAGTCCGCCCTGAGCGTTAACATCAGCCCCCTTCTCTAGCAGCATCGCCACAATCTCCTCGTGTCCTTCACTTGAAGCCGCTTGCAGCTCGTTGCTAAAGATTCCACCCTGGGCGTTAACATCAGCCCCCTTCTCTAGCAGCATC
>Ga0307515_10025632_pt1 | contig 10192 bp, 2 predicted proteins | sample 17_EM_MG_FD_194513 | JGI IMG/M metagenome (GOLD analysis project Ga0307515, IMG submission 194513) | Populus trichocarpa ectomycorrhiza microbial communities from riparian zone in the Pacific Northwest, United States - 17_EM | ecosystem: Host-associated > Plants > Roots > Unclassified | place...
GGCGTCGGACGACCACACGAGGTCCTCCGAGCCGTTGCCGTTGGCGTCGGCGAGCGCGACGACCACGCTCGCGTCGGTGCCAGCCGGCCGGGCGATCCGCACCGGGCTGGGATCGAGCGCGCCGTTGGCGAGCCCGCGGTACCACTCGACGTTGCCGGCGCGCACCACCGCGACGTCCAGCAGGCCATCGCGGTCGAGATCGCCGAGCCGGATCTGCGCGGTGGTCACCGCGCCGGTCCACGGGTAGGTCACGTCGCGGTAGCGCTCGAACGTGCCGTCGCCGCGCCCGAGGTAGAGGAACATCGCCGTGGTGTTGAGGTAGACCGCGTCGGCCAGCCCGTCGCCGTTGATGTCGGGGAACGAGGTCGAGGCGTTGCCCGGGGCGATGAACGTGCGCGCCGGGTCGATCGCGCCGCGCAGCACCGGGGCGGCGAGTCCGGTCTCGGTCCCGAGCCGGATCTGGATCGAGCTGCCCGACACCGTCGCCGCGTCCATCAGGTAGTCGCCGTTCCAGTCGGCCACCGCCACGCTGGTCAGCGACAGGTTCTGCGCGCCGGTCCAGCTCCCGAGCGAGGTCCAGCTCCGGCTGGCCGGATCGGCGCCGGTGAGCTGGTACACGTTCCACTGCGAGCCCTGCTGCCACACCAGCTCGGCGCCCGAGTCGCCGGTCAGATCGAGCAGCCGCACCTGGTCGAGCGACGCGCCCGGAGCGCCCGTGACCACCCGCGCCGCGTCGAACCGCCCGCCGAGGTTGCGCCGGTAGCTGTGCCCGGTCGGCAAGAGCCGCAAGAGGTCCATCACCCCGTCGCCGTCGACGTCGAACAGGCTGGTGCCCTGCTGGTTGAGCGTCCACCCGGCGACGTCGGCGACCTGGCTCACCTCGCCGGTCGCGGCGGCGGCGTAGTGCAGGGCCACCGGCGGCAGTGCGTCGGCGCCGTCCGCGCTGGTCACCGTGACCCCGGCCAGCCGGCTCAGCGCGAAGCCGGCGTCGTAGCGCAGGCCGACCACGCGCCGGACCTGGCCGAACGACCAGATCTTGATCTGCGCCAGGCGCTGGGCGGCCTCGACCCGGAACCCCGCGCGGTAGCTGACCACGGCGTCCGCGCGCGCCTCGTAGATCAGCTCGGCGCGGAACGCGGGCACGCCCGCGACCGCAGGCCCCCAGGTGATCGCGTCGAGCAGCACCTCGCCGCGATCCTGGTGGTACTGGTACGCGATCGCCTGGCCGGCGACGTCCCGGATCTCCTCGAGGTACCAGGCGGCCACCCGCGCGCCCGAGGCCTTGCGCCCGAGGTCGGTGGTGCCGAAGCGGTAGCTCCGGCCATCGGGCCCGGTGAGCTCGAACCCGCCGGCCACCGCGCGCCCGACGTAGCCGTTGCCCTGGCCCTCGATCCGGTACTCGCCGCCGGCGAGCGCGACGAGCTGGCCGTCGACGCCGAGCCCGACGACCTCGAGCTCGTCGTTCGCCGAGTAGCCCGGCACGCCGAGCCGCAGCGAGCGCCGGATCTCGGGCTGTGCCAGCGCCCAGCCGACCCCGAGTGGCCCGTTGCCGAGCCCGCCGTCGTAGCCGAGCGACAGCGCCGGACTGAGCCCGCCCGGGCCGACCGGCAGCTCGATCGGGATCGCGTACTGGACCTGGCCGGTGAACCCGCTCACCGCGGCGTTGTCGGCGAGGCCGCGCACCGAGCCTGGGCCCGGCGGCAGCTTCGCGGTCTGTGCGGTCACCGCGCCGGGCGATGGGCCGCCGAGCGCGAGCGCGTGGGTCGGCGCGAGGCCAAGCGCGGTGGCCACCGCCATCGCGAGCGGCCGGCGCAAGATCGTGGATCGTCGTGTGTGTTCGGACATGGTTCTCCTCGTGAAAAAGCGCGCACCGCGCGTCACTGCGCGGCGCGCACACCTCGCCCGCGGCGCGGGCGAAAGCGGCGTCTGGATCGGGCGGCGCGCCCCGCGGGGCGCGCCCCGCGCTACGGCACGACGATGGCGCCCGGCGCGAGTTGCACGCGCAGCGTCGAGGTCGGCGGCGTATCGTCGACGGACAGGAAGTCGAACCGGAGGAAGAAGTCGCGAAGCTGATCGAGCGCGAGCCCGGCATCGAACAGCGGGGCCGGAAACAGCAGCAGGTAGTCGCCGTACAGCCCCTGGAGCGCGAGCTCGGCCGACGAGCCGTTCAGGTAGTCATCGCGGGTCTTGAACCCGAACAGCGCGTCGGGCTGATCGAAGTCCACCACGCCGACGTCGGCGACCGAGCTGGTGAGCTCGGGCGTGTACGCCGGCGTGTCGCCCGCGGCGACCAGGAGGTTACTCGCAGGCCGCAGGGTCGCAGCCTGGAACCCGTCGGCCCGGCAGGCGCGGCTGGCGAACACGTTGCGCTTGAGCAGCTTGACGTGCGCGACACCGGACACCGCGGAGATCCCGCTCGCGCCGACGTTGACCCGCCAGATCCGCTCGGCGCACCGCCAGGTCGGCACCTCGGCGTCGCTGTCGGGCACCAGGCTGAACCGCACGCCGAGCCCCAGGTACTCGCCGCGCTGCGAGTACACCGGCCGCGCGTACTGGACCAGCGTCGCGCCGAACTCCGGCGCGCTCTCGGCGAGCCCGAAGAACTTCGCGCCGAGATCGAACGCGAGATGGGCGAGCCGCGGCGGCCCGGCTGCGGTCGTCCGGGTGTTGGTCTGATCGCGCATCCGCGCGAGCTGCTGGGTCAGGGTCGGCGGCAGCCAGGCGCCGAGCACCGCGCCGCGAGACGGCTGGCCGGCGGCGGCGACCGCGAAGCTACGCAGCGCGTCGTACTCCGTCGCGCGCAGCGCCAGGTACGTGTAGCGGCGCGCCGACTCGAACGCGAGCTGGTAGCTCTCGCCCGCCTCGGGCAGCCAGTAGTGGAACGCGATCGGCAGCGCGGGCCTCGTCCGCTCGCGATCGATCGCGATCGGCGCCTCGAGCAAGATCTCACGGCCCTCGGCGACGCCGTTGTCGAACGCGATGATCGCGGCGGTGAGCTGGCTCGTCGCCGCCTTCGAGGCCTCCTCGGCCGCGGCGATCGCGCGCTCGTACTGATCGGCCTGGTTCCAGCAGGTGCGGACGTCGTCGATCATCGCGCGCTCCTGCAGCATCGCCTCGTGCGCGCGCTGGCGCGCTGCCATCGAGTCGTGGAGCTCGGGCTGGAGCAGGCTCATCGCGCCGAGCGCCGCGCCAAAGAACGCCGCCCCCGGGCCGGTCGCCGCGGCGGCGACGATCGTGCCGAGCGACGAGACCGCCTGGAGCATCGCGCCGAGCCCGCGGCTCGCCTGCTCGAGCGCGCTCATCTCCGACAGGTAATCTGCGGTGAGCTGGAGCGTGCCCTGGTGCCCGGGCGGGCAGCTAACCCCGGAGAGCGTGTGGCGATCGAGCGCGGTGCAACCGAACACGTCGATCTCCTTGAGCACGCACAGCTTGTTCGCGGCCTGGGCGTTGCCGACGCCGGCCTGCCACGCCTGGTAGGCCGCCTGCTGGGCGTGGTAGGCGCTGCGGATGTCCATCAGCGCGCCGCCGAGCGCACCGCGGTAGCAGCTCGGATCGGCGTCCATCACCGGCCCCGAGGTGCTCGAGGTCGGACAGGTGACCGCGGGCGGCGGGCCGGGCGGCTTGAGGAAGCAGGTATCGAACGCGAACGTGCCCGCGCTGATGTCGGCCACGACCTGGGCGGCCGTGCGATCCGCGATCCCGCACAGCCGGATCATGGCTTCGCCGTAGCGGGTGGTGAGCTCGTCGACGCGGATCGCGCGGCTGGTGTCGTCCTGGAGCTGCTGGAGCTGGCTCTGGCGCGCCTGGTCCCAGCGCGTGCGCACCGTGTCGAGCGCGGCCTGCGCGGTCTGCGCGCGCTGCTCGGCGAGCCCGAGCAGGTGATCGGATGCGGCGAAGAACGCCTGGGTCTCGCTCGTGGTCGGTGAGATGCTGTCGAAGTACAGCGGGACGTCGGTCGGCGCCAGCGCGTAGGGCGGCCGGCACGCGACCAGGGTGTCGAGGTCGCGCAGGAGCTGGCTCATCCCGGCGCCGAGCTGGGCGCGATCGCGCTGGGTGGTATCGCCCGCGGCCCGGGCGACCAGGCCCTCGACCGCGGCGGTCTGGCGCAGCGTGCGACCGAGCCGCGCCGTGATCGCGGTGACGTCGGCGATCGCGGTCGGATCGCCGCTGTCGCACGCGGCCTCGGCCGCCGAGCGCATGTGGATCGCGAGCCGATCGGCGAGCGCGAGGTGGGCGATCTGGGCGTCGAGCAGATCGGTGGCGAGCGGCGACGCGAGATCCTGGGTCGGGTAGCTGGTCAGCGCCGGATCGGCCGGCCACACATCGCGGCGGTTCTCGAGGTAGCCGCGCGCGCTCGCGAACCGCGCGACCTCGCGCCTGCTGAGCATCGAGTCGAACACCGCCACGTCATCGATCCGCCCGGCGTACGACGCGCGGAGCTGCGGCGTGCCGGTCGTCCACCAGTTGTTGATCCTCTCCGATGGGCCTGCGCCGACCAGGATCTGCTGCGCGCCGATCGAGGCGAGCCGGCCCGCGACCGCGGTGGTGTACGGCCGGGTGAACGCCTGCAGGCTGGTGCCGGCATCGCCGCTGTAGACGTAGACCGTGTAGGTCTTGTTGACCGCATCGCGGACCACCGCCACCGAGCTGCCACGCGCCGGGCCCGGGCCGCCGGTCGGTGGTCCGGTCCAGTGCCCCAGGCCGCCGACCGTGAACGTCACCGTCTCGGTCGTGGTCGCGCTGGTCGGGTGGATCAGATTGAGCACCGGGTAATCCAGATCCCAGGTCTCGATCACCGCGAGCTGCGACGTGGCGACGATCGTGCCGCCGCGGTAGCTCGGGAACTCGTGGTCCTGCGGATCGAGGTTGAACACCACGCTCAGGTTGCCGCCGGTGCCCAGGCTCGGGCCGTCGGCGGGGACGGCGGTGCGGTAGCCCGGGCACGAGTAGGTCTGGCGGAGCGAGCTCTCGGTGGCCTGCATCAGGCACGTGCTCGGCGGCGGCGTGCAGTTGAACGCGAAGCACGGCGCCATGCTCGCCAGCGGCAGCCCGCTGATCAGGTCGGCCAGGGAGCCCGCGTTGAACGTCCAGTAGGCGACCGGCCGCTTGACCAGCCGGTAGTCGAGCTGGGGCGTGAACAGCGCGGCGTCGGTGCCCGCGGCGGACGCCGCCGCGTTCGCCACCACCGGCGCGATCCGCTGATCGAGCAGCGCGGACCAGCCGGCGTCGAGCGCGTCGAGCAGCGCGAGCAGGTTCTGGCGCGCCGCCGCCGGCGTGGCCGCGATCGCGTCGTCGTACTCGCGCTGGGCCAGCCCGGTGCTCGCCACAAAGCCGTGGAGATGGGCCCAGCCCTGGACCAGCCGGCGGAACAGCCCGGCGAGCCTGGGCTCGGAGACCGGCGGGGTCGTGATCGCGGTGCGCTTGCCGAGCTCGCCGGTGCCGAGCAGGCGCAGCGCGGGCAGCGCGCGGGCGAGGTTGACGCAGTCGCCGGTGGTGATCGCCAGGTTGGTCGCGAGCGAGCCGGTGACCGGGCGCGCGAGATCCGTCAGGCAGGTCGCGAGCAGCGCCGATGACACCGCCGACCCCGCGCGGTCGTAGCGGGTGGTGAGACCGACCGCGCCGGGCGAGAGGTTCTGGCCGCCCGCGTCGGCGACGCACGCCAGATCGCCCGAGTGCGACGGCAGGGTCCCGGTCCGGATCTGGGTGACGCCGAGCCGGCCAGGTGCCGTCGGCGTCGCGCACAGCAGATTTTCGATCAGATCCGCGCCGGTGGTGGCGAACGCCGGGTTGCCGACCGCCGGCGGGGTGTCGCCGACCCCGAGCCCGGGCGCGACCGCGCTCCACCACTGCGCGCCGCGCGGGTCATCGAACTGGTTGTCGATCGCCGGCGCACCGTTCCACGCGTCCTGCGAGATGCAGGTGTGGAGCTCGCTCGGGCACACCTCGGCGCTGGCGCAGCTCGCCGCGCTGGCGCACTCCGCGCGCGCCTCGCTGCGGGCGAGGTCGAGCGACCACGTGGTCGTGCCGCCGAGCACGCGGATCGCGAGCGCGCCACCGATCCCGCCGCTCGGCGAGGCCGTGAGCGCGACCGGGAGATACTCCGCCGTGATCGCGCCGCCGGTCGCCGCGCCGGGCGGCCGCAGCCACACCACGCGGGCCGCCGGCGGCGCCGGCGTCGTCGGCGTGATCACGCGGACCGCGATCGTGCCGTCCGGCGCGATCGTACGCGTCGGATCGCGGACCACGAGGTAGCTGCCGCGCAGCTTGGCCGAGATCGCCAGCCGCGCCGGCACGCCGGCGCGCGCCACCGTGCCGACGTACTCGCCATCGTCGCCCACCACCGCGGCCGACGCCGGCGCCGGCACCACGACCTCGGTCGCGATCGCGTCGATCACCAGGTGGACCTCGCCGTCGCCGTCGGCCGTGCCCGGCACCGTGCGGACGCGCAGCGGCCGCGTCGCCGTGTACCTCGCGCCGTCGAACCCGAACGCCCAGCCGGTGAGCACGCAGCTGGGGCCGAACGTCGCGGCGTCGCACGACACCTCGGCGCCCGACGTGCCGACCGCGCGCACCGCCGTGGCCTGCGCGGCCGCGGCGGCCGTCGACGAGAACGCGGTCAACCGCGCTTGCACCGTCCGCGCCGCCCCTCCCGGCGTCGTGGTCACCGAGGGCGGCAGCGCATCGAGCGCAGGCGCGAGCGCGGGCGGCGACGATGCGGGCCCGACACAGCGGCCGGTGTCATCGCACGCCGTCCCGGTGGCGCACGCCTCGCCGGGGCCCGCGGGCGGCACCGTGCAGTCGAACCGGCACTGGTGCCCGACCAAGTCGCAGTAGGCGCCGCACGGGCAGTTCGCGTCGATCGCGCAGTCGAGCGCAGGTCCGCGCAGCACCGCCTCGTCGCGGGCGCAGGCGCCGATCACGGTGTGCGACGTGGCGGTGGTCGGCACGTCCGCGCTGCACGCGGCGAGCGCGGCGGCCGCCGCGAATGCAGCGGCCGCGGCCAGTGCGGCCGCTGCGGGGGCGATAGGTGGAGCCGCCGGGCGTACAGCCACAGGGCGGCGATTCGTCGGATGGACGTTCATCGGGATCTCGCGGTTCGAGGGCACGGGCGCACGCCGACCATTCGACGTCGTCCCGCGAGGTAGACACGCCGTGCCGCGAATTTTCCGCGTCCGCGGGTCTCCGGGCGGTGGCGCGATCGATCTACCGTCCGTCCGCTGGCAGCTCCGCAAGAAATGCGGGATCCGGACGCGTGACGGCTCTCCAGGGAGCTCGGTCCGTCGTGGACGCTGGCACGAATCTTCCACGTGCTCGGTGAGATGACCGATCTCGAGGCGATCCAGGGCCTCTCGACGACGGACGCCACCGAGCGGTTGGCTCGCGAGGGCTACAACGAGCTACCGGCGGGCCAGCCCCGGACCTTCTGGCGCGAGCTGCTCGATGTCGCGCGGGAGCCGATGACGGCGCTCCTCATCGGCTGTGGCGTCATCTACTTCGCGCTCGGCGATCGTTCGGAGGCCGGGATGCTCCTGGGCTTCGTGTTGCTCATCGTCGGCACCACGCTGTATCAGGAGCGCAAGACCGAGCGCGCGATCGAGGCGCTCCGCGAGCTCGCAAGCCCGCGGGCGCTGGTCATCCGCGATGGCAGGCAGCAGCGGATTGCCGGCCGCGACGTCGTGCGCGACGACGTGCTGGTCTTGAACGAAGGCGACCGCGTCGCCGCCGATGGCGTCGTGCTGTCCACGAGTCACTGCACGATCGACGAATCGCTCCTGACCGGCGAATCGGTCGCGGTCGCGAAGACCGAGTGGAACGAGACCATGGCGGCCGGGCGCCCCGGCGGTGAGGATCTCCCGTTCGTCCACGCAGGCACACTCGTGGTTCGAGGCGCTGCCGTGGTCCGGGTGACGGCGATCGGCGAGCGCACGGAGATGGGGAAGATCGGCCGCGTCCTCGGCACCACGACGACCGAGAAGACACGACTCCAGCAGGAGACCAAGCGCCTGGTCTGGAAGCTGGCGCTGGTCGCCGGTGCGCTGTCGGTCGTTGTCGTCCTGGTCTACGGCGTCACGCGCCACGATTGGCTCCAGGGTGTGCTCGCCGGGCTCACGCTGGCGATGGCGATCCTGCCGAACGAGTTTCCGGTCGTCGTCACCGTGTTCCTCGCGCTCGGAGCCTGGCGTCTCTCGCGCTCGCGCGTGCTCACCCGGCGGATCCCGGCGGTCGAGGCGCTCGGATCGGTCACCGTACTGTGCGTCGACAAGACCGGCACGCTGACGCAGAACAAGATGACCGTGAGCCGGCTCTCGGTCGATGGCGCCACGTTCGACGTGGAGCGTCTCGAGCGGGAGTCCCTCCCCGAGGACTTCCACGCCGCGATCGAGTACGCCGTGCTCGCCAGTCGCAGAGATCCGTTCGATCCCATGGAGGTCGCGTTCAAGCGCCTGGCCGAAGATCAGCTCGCCGGCACCGAGCACCTTCATCCCGACTGGGTGCTGGTGCGCGAGTATCCGCTCACGCGCGACCGCCTGGCCGTGGTCCAGGTCTGGCGCACGACCACGGGCGAGCTCGAGGTCGCGTGCAAGGGAGCTCCCGAGGCCGTGGCTCAGCTGTGCAAGCTCCGCGAGGTCGATTCGCGGTGGATCGACAGCGCCCGCGCGATGGCCGCCGACGGCCTTCGCTTGCTCGCCATCGCCCGCGGAACGATCCCTCCCGGCCCAGGCGTTCCCGAGGATCCCGGCGCGCTTGTCCTGGCGTTCGTCGGGCTGGTGGGCCTCGCCGATCCGGTGCGCCCGACGGTGCGCCCGGCGATCGCCACGTGTCACGCAGCCGGGATCCGCGTGGTCATGATCAGCGGCGATTACCCCGAGACCGCGCAGCATGTCGCGCGCCAGGTGGGCCTCGATGGCGGCGCCGTGATCACCGGGGCCGAGCTGGCGAAGCTCGATGACGTCGCCCTCCGCGAGCGGATTCGCGCGGTGAGCGTGTTCGCGCGCATCATGCCGGAACAGAAGCTTCGCATCGTCGAGGCCCTCAAGGCGTCCGGCGAGATCGTGGCCATGACCGGGGACGGCGTGAACGATGCCCCGGCGCTCAAGGCCGCGCACATCGGCATCGCGATGGGCGGGCGCGGCACCGACGTGGCGCGTGAGGCATCGCAGCTGGTCTTGCTCGACGATGACTTCGCCTCGCTCGAGCTCGCGGTGCGCACCGGCCGCCGCATCTACGACAACCTGCAGAAGGCGCTCGGGTACATTCTCGCGATCCACCTGCCGATCCTCGGTCTCACCGTGGTTCCGATCCTCGCCGGCTGGCCCCTCGTGCTCATGCCGATCCACATCGCCTTCTTGCACCTCGTCATCGATCCCGCGTGCTCGGTCGTGTTCGAGGCCGAGCCGGAGGAGCCCGATGTGATGCGCCGCCCACCGCGCGCGATCGCGGCGCGGCTATTTGGCAAACAGCTCGTGGTCGTCAGCCTCTCGCTCGGCCTGAGTATCACCGCGATCCTGCTCGGCGCGTTTGCGATCGCCTACTACGGCGGCAGCAGCGAGGCAGAGGCTCGCGCGATCACGTTCAGCATCCTGATCCTGGCGAACCTCGCGCTCATCCTCACCGGCCGCTCGTGGAAAGCTCCGGCCGTGCACACCGGATCTCGCAACCCGGCGCTGTGGTGGATCATGGCCGGGACGCTCGTGTTTCTCGCCGCGACGCTCTACCTCCCACCGCTTCGTACGCTGTTTCGCTTCGACCTCCTCCACGCGATCGATCTCGCGATCTGCGTCGGTGCTGCGATCGTGGGCACCGCCTGGTTCGAGCTCCTCAAGGCGATCCGCGCTCGTCGCCCTGCCACGGCGGTTCGCGCGCGGACCGAGATCTTGCTGCAATCGAAGACTAACTGAAGACAGCGAGTGCCAGGTTTTCTCGAGTGCGCAATCGGTGCGGCTCGCGTGAGATCCGTCGAGCCGTTCGGATTTTGCACAAGCCAAAGACCAGCGGGTGTTAGTCCCGTCGCAGCGAAGCCGCCGCAGCGCTTGCTACGCTGCCCCCATGCGGATCGTTTGCATCTGGGCCCTGGTCGGGCTGTCGGCGTGCACAGGCCAGATCGAGGACGGCGCCGGCAGCGACGTCCTGCCACCGAATGCCGATCCACAGGCCGGTTGCTCGACCGCCTGCCACGGCGCCGACACCAGCA
>Ga0307515_10025633_pt1 | contig 10191 bp, 5 predicted proteins | sample 17_EM_MG_FD_194513 | JGI IMG/M metagenome (GOLD analysis project Ga0307515, IMG submission 194513) | Populus trichocarpa ectomycorrhiza microbial communities from riparian zone in the Pacific Northwest, United States - 17_EM | ecosystem: Host-associated > Plants > Roots > Unclassified | place...
ACTTCCATGGGTATCGGCTAAGGTTCTTTAATAGTACTGAATAGGTGTGCTGTCACATGAATTCATTGATTCTCCCTGTTATTCTTGACAAGGAGTTGGATTCACCTGTATATTTTGAGAGATCCAAGATGGATTTTACAACGTCCAGTATGTGGAGTCTCGGCAAGATCCATGGTTGCAGATACTGGTGGAAGTGTTGTTTTTGAATGAATCCATATCTTGTTAGTGAAAAAGTCAGAAACTTGTAAGGCTGTGAACTTGTTTTGTTTCTTGCCCGTTTTGTAACGTGTTTTTTTAAATTTTAATTTTTTTTAAATAATTTTTTTTTATATTTTAAAATTGTTTTAATGTGTTAATATTAAAAATAATTTTTTAAAAATAATTTTTTATTATTATTTTGATATATTTCTAAGTTAAAAATACTTTGAACTGCCACTGCTACCACAATCCTAAACACACCTAAGAATGATTTTTAAAGTGTGGTAAATTGTGAATATGATATCATTTGATTTTTAAAGTGTTATTTGCTCGAAAATACATTTAAATATATATATTTTTTATTTTTTAAAATTTATTTTTAATACTAGTGCATTAAAACAATCTAAAAATACTAAATTTTTTTTTAAGAATTTGATAAAAAACAGTTTGAAATTCAATGACAAACACTCCTTGAACTTAGCTGACTTGGGTCGTCTGAGATCTGGACCGGCGGGGTTTCAAAATAAAATAAAATAGAAAGAACTTATTGTTTAGGGACTAATTGGACATCCCTGTCATATTCAGGGTACCGAGTTGTAGTTAACACATAGAAAGTCGATTAGGGAGTCATCCAACATGTCTTGGCTTTCCTTGAGAAACAGGGACACGGTCGAAGCTCTATCAGTCTATCGTCCATGCATACTCCATATCTTCTCTCTATCTCCTAATCCCCTCTCTTATTCGAACCCTAACCCTAACCCAAGATTTATTCAAATTATCTATTGCTGCCATTGAAGAAAAACATGGAGGCTCATCATCATCATCATCAGTTCACTCACAATATATTTGAGAGACGCCCCATTATCAGATCAAAGACTCCTGCTGTTAAATGGTTCAAAGAATGGTAATTCCTCTAATTCTCTTCTTTTTCTCAATTCCTGTCCGCTGTACAATTATATTTCTTTCTTTTCATTGTTATGCATTTTGGGTTTTTCAATTAGGAGCCAAAAGACTCGATTTTTATTATTTTTCTTGTTTACTGAATTCGTCTTTTCTTTTCTTATAGCTTTCTGTTTGGTTTCTTTGAAAAATTGGGTTAGGTGTTTCGTTTTTGGAACATGGGTTGATGAATTGTCCAATCCCAACAATCTGATCGATTCTGCTTCTGTTGTCTCAGGGTGCCTCAAGATGTGGTGGCAACTGGTGGAAGGTGTTCTCTTTTCAAATGGGTAACAGGTAAATTATACTAGTACATTTCCTTTTTAAGTGATCACATTTGTTGTTCTTTACAAAATATAATGTTTTTCTTTGTGCAAATATATGGAGAATCATTAAATTTGCTCCATGTTTTATGTTTGAAGTATATGCCTTTGTCTTCTTTAATTAATATCACATTTCAATGCAGATGACGTAAGACTTGGCAATTAATTTGCTTAGCTGGGTTTTGTTTTGTATAGCCTTCTTGCAGTTTTGGAAAAGATAGAAGTTGTTGAGAGGTTTCTCAGTTGAATGAATTTTGATATGCTAATCCTACCTAACTATGTTCTTTGTTCTGTTACGTTAGAAAACCAATTAAATGCCTTGAAAGAGAAGGCAAAAGAGCCCCAAGCACCAGAGCCAGAACCAGAGCCTACTACTGAGGTTCTTTTCCTTTGCAGTTTTGAAGGGTGTGGTAAGACCTTTATCGATGCTGGTGCTTTGAGAAAGCATTCTCATATACATGGAGAGAGACAATATGTTTGTCACTATGAGGGATGCGGAAAGGTGCTCAACATAAACTTTTTAGGTTTTATTTTGTTTCTTGAAGATATTATGTTTGTGTGGTGAAACCTTTGAGTGTTTGTATATATACTTTGCAATTTGAGAAGAGAAACAGTGATGAAATATCAACATCATGAGGCATTTTAATTAGGCAGTGAAGAGAGGACACTCTATACTTCTAATTCAAATCATAAAAGAACTGTTTTAAGTGTACTTGAACAGCTGTGAAGTGGTGAAAAAATGAATGATAAGTAACATGGTTTTGGTGACTCTGGATTATTTATGCCTGTAGAAGCTACAACTACTGCTACCATGAAAGGCAGTACTGTTTACTTTCTTGGTTCAACATTTGTGTTCCTTATGATGAGGTCTCATTATGTTTTTGGAATGTCCCCATGAAGTTAATATCTGTTAAGCTGAGAGGGAAAGCTCGAGAGAACACATTTCAGTGGAATTTTGACAAATCATGTTGGAGGTCAACTACTTGCAATGTGACACTGAATTTCTTGTTATTAATTTCATGGGTGCTGGATAAATTTTTAGAAGAGGTTGATAGTTGATGTCAATAGCACATATCAGAAAGAGAAAATGGGAAAAACAAGAGTGCTCAAAGTTATTTGTTGTTGAAATTGTGAAATTAACCTACATATGCAGCATAGATTTCTGTAATGATTGAGCCTAATGCATCCTTTAATGTAATTTTGTAGCAAAAAAGATTTTTTTCACTTTATTCTTAACATTCAAATGTTATAATTCTCTTAAATATTTTACTATTTCCTTTTTCTGAACTTGTATTATGGTGTTTTAACTGTTGTGTATATGCTGCAGAAATTTTTGGATAGTTCCAAGTTGAAAAGACACTTTTTAATTCATACAGGGGAAAGAGATTTCATATGTCCTCATGAAGGCTGTGGTAAGGTGATAAATCTTTCCACTAACATTTTTCTTTTAATTAGTTGACATCTTGATGGTTAGATTGTTATGTTCTCTATAAATGATATTCATGTTTCTCGTGTGCTTAAATTCATTCTTCCATTACTATCTTACATTCAGGTTTCTTATTATTTTTCATTCTCATTTATCAATCAGTTTGTTGATTTTTCCAAATTCCACAATTAAAGTTTGAACCTGTATTTTAACCTCAGCAATTTGGAGACAGTTAAGTTGTAAAAAAACATTTTTCATGTCAAATTTCAGTTTTGTTCTCCATATCTAGTTTTCATTTTCTAATGGAAAATTGGATATGCATCCACTTGTCGGAAACAATTTTTTTTTTTTTTTATCTAAAAATAAAAGACTCATCTTTGCATATTATTTTTTGTTGAGAAAGCAGTGAACAACTTAAAAAGGGAAACAGTGAAAAGTATATTTACTGTGTTTCCCAAATTCACGGAAACAATCAGTTGGAGAAATACTACATTTGTGCAAGAAATCCTGATTTCTGTTTTCAATGAGAATTTTTTTTAGAAAACAGTTCCCATTTTTTCGTAACTTAACATGCCTTGGACATTTGGTTTGGAGGTTGGATGGGTCAAAGAACCTTTTTTTCTCCCTGTTTTTTATTTTATTTTTATTTTTTTAAGGGACAGGGAAGGGTTGGTTGATTGTTGCACTTGGCAGATGATTGGGAGGTTCAAAGAGAATGGTTGGTTCAAGTTATGCAGGAATCCAAGGCAGAAAACTGATGTGTTCACTGTTCTAGGCTCTTGTGAGAGTTATCATCTGTGACAGATTGATGACTTGTTTTACATCATTGTATGCTGTGTGCTTCGGATTGCTTCTTTACTTGTGTTGTGGTGGATGCATCACTTAATATTCAGGGCTGTACTTCTGTCTAATTTCGATTTTGGTTGATTCAGGCATTCTCCTTGGATTTCAACCTGAGATCTCACATGAAAACACATTCACAAGAAAACTATCATATCTGTCCATACCCAGAATGTGGAAAGAGATATGCTCATGAATACAAGCTGAAGAACCACATTGGTTCTCATCATGAAAAGGTAAGTTCCAATCATTCACTTGTAATGCTTTTGGCATGCCATTCCACTGTTAAATAGTTGAGCTGTTTCTGCATCTATTCATTTACTTTCTTAATTGAAAGTCATTTAAAGCGGCTATCAACATATACTATGTACCATGATGCTCTTGGACAAATTGATAACATTTGCTTTTCTACTGTCTTGGTTTTTGAAGTTATTTCTGATGTTTGTTGATGAAGGTACCTTGATGCATTGACTGTTCAATGTTATACCATATCTCTAGCATTTGTTGACATTGATTTTTTAAAATAAAGTACTTTTTGTATGCAAGATAAGGTAGAGATTACAAAACCTTGGATTTTGGACTAAAAGTTGTAACACAATTTCAAATGCCCTAATGGCTTGGAGTCCTCAGAACTATACCGCATGCGATACAGATTGGATTGATTTAGATTATAGATACAGATTGGATTGATTTAGATTATTCAACCTTGTGAGGAAATTTGATGGGTTATACTTGTAACCTGAGAACCAAGTATTTGGGAGGAATTCTGGAACAAATGGTGGGCTAGTAATGGATAAGTAGTGGAAATCTCGTCCCCATTGAAGGACTAATCTGAATCAAAAGCTTTGCACCGAAAAGAATTTTGTTGCATTTTCAGTTTAAAGATGCAATTTGACACAAATCAATGTCATGTGGGTCTTACATGTTGGATTGCAACTGGTAATATGGCGTGAACATATTCTGTCTCTTTTCATGGAACCATCCACACTTTAAGGGCCAAGCCATCCTTTTCTCTTCCAGGCACCCATTCTATGGATGAAGTCACTGCTCAGACGGGGGACTTTTAGTGTAATACTTTAAATCACTTGAAAATTTAGTTCTGATCCTCAGAATTTTCTTTAATTCTACAGAATCCGACTCCAGAAGTGGTGAAATATGCTACACCTCCAGAGAGGATACCTAAGAATGCCAAGACTCCTCCAGGGGTTTATGGCTCTGCATCATCAGATCGACCATACATTTGCCCTTATGAAGGGTGTGAAAAGGATTACATCCATGAATACAAGCTCAAACTCCATCTGAGAAGAGAGCATCCTGGCCACATGGCAGATGAGAATGCTGAGAATGCAACACCTAATGCTGACAATGAATTGGATGAAGCCAGTGATCAAGATGCTTATGGTGGAAAGCGTGTGAATGGGAAAAGTCAGAAACAGAGCAGGTCCAAGCCAAACTTGAAGATGCCTCCTGTAAAAATCAGACAACGGAAAGGCTCAAGTCCATCACCTGCCACATTGAATGTAGTGAAAAAACCTTGGACAATTAAGGATGAGACTTATGAAGAAGAAGAAGACAGTGAAGAAACCGAGGAAGAGGATCGTGACAATGCAGAGGATGGATGGAGGTATGGAGGAAACGAGGATGATGATGAAGAGACGGAGGATGAAGACTAGGGCACTTTGCTATCCTTTGGGGTTTGTGCTTATAGTAGCTCTAAATAAAAATAAATTTAAATAAATACATAATTTTTTGGCCCATATTGCCTAATGCTGTCTCCCTCCTCTGCTCCCAACAGACAACAGAAGTTATTTTTAGTAGGTTATGTAGAAATGTAGTAATGGTTGTTTTTTAAAGTATTTTTTATTTTAAAATATAATAAAATAATATTTTTTTAATTTTTAAAAATTATTTTTGATATCAGAATATTAATATGAAATTATTAAAAATATATTAATTTATAAAAAATATATAAAAAATATTTTTAATTTTTTTTTAAAAGTATTTTTCAAACGTAATATTAAATATTATGTAAAATTTTTTTGTTTGTTTACTCGAATCTTATTTCATTAAAAAAAAAAATGCAGCTTGTTCTTTCGATTTAACAAAAGAATGTGTGGTCAAATGCAGCTTGTTCTTTCGATTTCTTGATGCTACCTTGGTGAGTTACGTAATTAAATCTCATTTTCATAGGTTAATATACCTTAAAGATATATTGTCAAATATTCATCCTTTTTCATTAGTCAAATATCCCATAAATCAGCATGCCAACACGAGTTTATGTCATCGCTTTTGTATTTAATGGGGCATGAAAGATACAAAATTCAAGCATCTCACGTCTTGCTATGAGGTATTGTTGGATAATTTATTTAAAAAATATATCTTAATTAAAAATATATTAGAATAATATTTTTATTTTTTATTGATACCAAACTTTAATACTAACCTTTTATCTTGGGTTGCAAACACTGACAATCAGTACCAAAATACCACTTCTTATCACCATTTCTTATTCCTTGAGGGAAACCTAAATTAGGGCAGTTAGCTATGGTTCAACGGTAAGTGTTTCTTCTTTTTCAAGGGTTTTTAAATCCTGTCAAATAACAATTTCAACTTAAAAATTTAAGCTGTTGAATTACGTAATATTTATTCAGACAAGGCTTGAACATCATATCCTAACTTAGAACACAGAATGTTTATGCTACCAGCTGCAGTAAAAAACATTAAAGCTCAAAATACACAACAAGATTACAGGCAGACTCTTTCTTTCATCTTGCCAGGGAAGCAAGGAATTATTCATTTTTTCTTACATAATTATGAAAGCAGACAAGAAAACAAACAAAACACTGGAAAACTAATGCAAAGTGCTCTAGCACTAGCTAGCTCATCACTTGCTATAACGTCCAGGACTCACAGGCCAAAACCAAATTTACTGCACATTAGCCCAAACCTTGAAAATCTTTCTTTCTGCTCTTATGCTGTATCTCACTCCATTCACTCCTTCTTCCCTCGTCAGAAAGAGTTTATCACCCACTTTAAGGCCTTTGTCACGCACAAATTGAAGCCAGTCCCCAGTGATCACAGGTTTAGTATAACGATCATTTTCCCCACGAATGGAAAGCCTAAAGTTCCACTCGTTCTCAAGGGTATCTGTTGCTTCAAAGTACACAGCAGTTTCTCCTTCAGGCATTGGGAAAGCCCACAGACTAGAGGTCGGAAATGCCAAACGATATTCTATGTCAGTTTGGCTCAATTTCTTCTCCATGATCAGCACTTCCATTTCTAAGCAAGTATAGAATATAAGAAGTTATGCTAAAAGCTTTGTAAACTTGATTGAGATATTGAGTTGGAGCTTGCCATGTATATATATATAACTAGGGAAGCTGTGTGATAATGATGGTCTAGCGATTTACGAACTTTCAAGGTTCGTTATCGCATTTGTCTGGTTAACTTTCTGTCAGTTTTTGCACGAAAGACGGTCGATTTGAGCATCATGGCCTTTGATTTCTTCTTGATTGAGACTCACCTTACACTATAAGATTTTAGTTTAAATTTTTTTAGATTGATAATATTTGACATGTGGACAAAATAATTTTTTTTTAGTTTATCACAATACAATCGCCTCGAGTGCTTGTATACACTGATGAACACGCGCTAAAATATGAAGATTATGCCCATGAGATCGTTGATAATCTTGGAAGGGTGGTGCGATAGCAGGACTACTTGAACTTTATACTGTCAAGAGTTCACTAGACAAGACAAACGGGCTGTAGCCGCCACTGCTTGCTTATCAAACTCGACATGCTTAGCTTGTCTCAAGAAAGTTGACAACGGAATCAATGGGAGGTTATAATTTTATATATTAGACTCGATCAATTTTGAACCTTCAGTGCTTAGTAAGATCTTACAGACGTCAGAGAGTTGGTCGAAAAGAAGCAATGGTTTTGTTTATTATTAGTAACGTACCATTATAAAATAACGAAAAGCAACATAAATTTAACATTTTTCATATTAAAAAAATATTAAAACAATGATTAAAACAATGATGTTTTGATAATTTGTTATCTGTTCTATATTTTTCTTGTTCATATATATATCTATTTATTTTATGTTACGATTCATGAAGGATTTGCTTTCTTGCATATATAGACTTGGTCAATATATATGCTAAAGCAGTCTTATTCACATTCTAGCAACCACTCTTTTGAACTCAATATTTCTTTAATAAATAAATAAATAAATATTAGAAAAGGTTTATCTAAAAAATTAAGTTTATGGTTTGGTTTTTCTTTAATTTGTTGGAACATGATTGATCGGTAAGTAAGGGGAGTTAAATTAAGAAAAAAAAGACGATGTTAACATATATATATGCACCGAAGAATGATAGCAAGTTTATTTTTTTAATTGCTTTCAGTCAAACATTTGATTTCTAAAGCTATCCACCGACAATTTGGTTACTTATAAGTTGTGTGAAATCTTCATTTCCAATTAGCAAACCAACCATTGATTGGTTTATTAACAATTTGTTTTATCAAAATTATATATATGACATCATCCAGACGAAGAGATCATACCAAGTCTTCTGATTCTCCCCTCTATAAAAATGCTTGCAAACTATCTTCTTGAATCGCAAATTATCTCTCAAAGCATATATAGCTATGAGGATCTTCATGAAGAAACTCACATCTGTTGACATTGAGAGACATTTGGAGTTGCCGAACGATACAAGAAGAGAAGCTTTGCCACCTTTCCAAGGTGCATGGGAAAACGTGATTCGAATCATGTTTGAGCAAGCTGAAATGGAAGTTGATGTTCACTGCTCCTGCAGATCAGGAAGTCTTGCATTTACTAAAGGCTGGATTGGAATCGCTCGCCATCTGAGGCTCAACGCTGGTGATGTCGTTACCTTGCACAGGGAAGACCAAGGTGGGTACAAAATGACAGTGAGAAGTGCAAGTTCATCCTAAAAAAAGAGAAAGAAAGAAAGATCTGTGAAGGAAGAACAGGTGTTGATCAAGCTATCTAAATGGAAACCATATATGTTACGTAGCACTTTGTTGTTTATTGTTCTATTTTCCAAGTTCTTTATATTTCGTTTCTTCTTTGTTTTGCATGTGCTCTATCGACCACCATATATGTTTTTCTTCTATAATTTCAATGTCAATGAGCCTTGTAGCTCAGGATGTCTCAAATTCAAAAGCCTTTAATTTCTATTTCTATTTTTATGAATGATGTTTTTCTTACCAGTTATCCCCTAATTTCAAATTTCAAAATTTTTTCATTTTATTTTTATAATCATTGCCAACAAAATTTCATTTTTTATTTATTTTCTCAAATAATAACATTATGGTAGGATATTTCATCCATAAACTGTAACTACAGACACTAAAGTTACAACCTATTGACCTTTCAACAAGTTGTTGATGAAGAAGCAAATTACAAATCATTTTAATTTAAAAATTTAATCTAAAAATTTAAGTTATTAAGTGAAATCATATATAAGATATAATTTTTTTTTACTTTTTAATACACTCTTTAAATAAAGTTTTTTGAACTTAAAACTTGTATAAATTCATATTATTTTGTGTTTTTTTATCAAATAAATAAAAATGATAAGATTTAAACTCATAATTATTTAATTATCAATACTCTATGATATAATATCAAAAGAGATATATATATATATATATATATATAGCCATGGAAAGCAGTGTAAATTAGTCACCATTCAAGAAATTGCCGCATATTTTCAGCTTCTCAGTACACAAAAGTGAACATCCTTTGACTAAGTAATTACGATTTCGTCTTCTAATTAAATTCAATATCACAACATATCTGAATCTGGCCCGAGACAAAACGATAAACGATCGTTATATGTTGAGTGGTCGTGCATTAGCCGTCATTAATACATTGTTATTGTCGTATTCTCAAGTTTTGACCTCGATCATGTGATGATAAGGTCAAAAGAGAATATTCAATTGTGTACTTTATGATTTTTTTAATTAATATTAGTTTTTTTTTAATTAATATGAATATTCGGATCAGTTTGTGCTTATCTCGACTAATTTCACGGATCCTGAAGTTAACGACCATATAAGCCTCCAGTGACCATCATATTAGCAACCACATGATTCAAACCTAAGATTATAAAAGGAGCAAACTCCTTAATTCTAAACTCATATCACCGGGACACCTATTAAATAGTTGCTTTATAGATTTTTAATATTGGTTTTTTTAATTAATATACAAGATCGGAGGTTTGTTTTTGATTATCGATTATTATGAGCATAATTTCTTTTTTGTTTGCATTAGCCGTCATTAATATATTTTGGGTGGTCGTGCATTAATATATTGTTATTGTCGTATTCTCAAGCTTTGACCTCATGTGATGATATAATCACATGATAAGGTCAAAAGAGAATATTCAATTGTGTGCTTTATAGGTTTATTTATTTATTTATTTACATA
>Ga0307515_10025635_pt1 | contig 10191 bp, 12 predicted proteins | sample 17_EM_MG_FD_194513 | JGI IMG/M metagenome (GOLD analysis project Ga0307515, IMG submission 194513) | Populus trichocarpa ectomycorrhiza microbial communities from riparian zone in the Pacific Northwest, United States - 17_EM | ecosystem: Host-associated > Plants > Roots > Unclassified | place...
GCGGATGTTGTACTCAACTCTCTACATTCCCACAATTACAAGTTAACCAATGAATAGAGACTCAGCTGCCGTCGCGCCTCCCTCCAAATCGACCGCCTCCAAGTACTCCACCAATCTCGCTCGAGCAGACCCTGCAAGTGCATCTTCAAACTCGCTCGGTCAAACCCTCGGAGTGCATCTCTGAGTTCACTCGATCTCGGCCTCCAGGTGCATGTCCAAACTCGCTCGATCACGGCCTCCCAGTGCATCTCCAAACTCGATCGATCACGGCCTCCCAGTGCATATTCAAACTCGATCGATTACGGCCTCCAAGTGCATCTCTGAGTTCACTCCATCTCGCCCTCCCAGTGCATCTCCAAACTTGATCGATCACGGCCTCCCAGTGCATCTCCAAACTCGATCGATCATGGCCTCCAAGTGCATCTCTGAGTTCACTCCATCTCGGCCTCCCACTGCATCTCCAAACTCGATCGATCACGGCCTCCAAGTGCATCTCTCAGTTCACTCGATCTCGGCCTCCAAGTGCATCTCTAAAACTGGCTCGATCACGGCCTCCAAGTATAGTGTTAAGCAGCGACGGTGGGTGTACGGAGATACAAGGGTAACAGAGGTGGAATGAGCTACGTGGTGTATATATCCGGGAGACCCCGGGGTAGACAGACAGCATCTCATTTTCATCTCATCTTGTCATACAAAGAACATACACACTCTATCTTTCCCAACTTTGAGTCTCACTCGCTCTGTCCAAGATTTGGATCCCCGCAATTGTGTGGATCCTCACGGCCGGGTAGTATCATATCTTCTCACCTCCATCCTACGCTCCTGGAGATTAATGTAGATGGAACGCGAGGAGAGATTTTTGCAGCGTCACCCATTGCATTGCAATCCCGATGGAAGCGTGTACCCAATGAACCCATTCCGACGTATGGTCACAGTTGCCCACAACGCCAGAGTGTTTGTTTACAATAGGAGACCGACAGAGTGAGAAGAAACTGCGAAACTGCGATCGGAGAGCGAGATGAAACGCGACGCGTGGTATTGGCGCCGGGCGCGGTGTGATCCGCCACTGGGGTGTCTCTGACGGCTCTGACGGAGCACATCCACTCTGACGGAGCCATTCCGCCCGGACGGAAATGTTGTTTGCTGATCTGACTGAGCAAGCGGTCGAGCGAGCCCTGTTCTCGCAGTCAGTCGGAAAAGCCCCAGGCCCGGACAAGCTGTCCTTCGGAGCCTTACGCCTACTTTTGAGGTGGGAGAAGGAGAGAATGGTGAAGCTAGCAAAGGCAGTTGTCCGAACAGGCCGGGATCCTGCTGTGCGGAAACGGGCAAGCCGGGTCGTAATCCGCACACCATGAAAAGACGACTACATGAATCTGAAGGCGTACCGCTCCATCTTCTTACCAAGCTGCTTGGGAAAAGTTGTCGGAAAAGTGGTTGTGAAGCAGTTGGCTGAAGAGGCTGAGAGAAGGGGACTGCGAAGCGACGGCCAGTATGGGAGCAGAAAAAGGCGGTCGGCAATCGATGTGGCGGCAGTCATGGTCGACAGAGCAGACGCAGCCTGGAGAGAAGGCAGCCTAGCCGGTGCCCTCCTGATGGACATCAAGGCAGCTTTCCTGAGCGTGGGGAGGGGCAGACTGATCCATACAATGAGAGGCAAGGGCTTGACGGAGACCTCCTACGTTGGACGGCGAGTTTCCTCTCAGATCAAACAGTGGAAATGGTAATCGAAGGTGATGTCATGGAGAGACACCTGGTGGAGGCAGCCATACTGCAGAGGTCACAGGTGTCTCCGATCCTATTTGCAATCTACATTTCAGGGCTCATAAAATGGGTTGAGGAGAGGGTCGCCGGTATCGAAGGCCTATCCATCGTGGATGATGTCAGATGGGTGGCGACTGGGAGCCACGTAAACCAAGTCTTCAGAACACTCGAAGCATGCGCCAGAGAGAGCATCGACTGGGCAGAGAGAACGGAGCTGGAGTTTGACACTGCAGAAACTGAAGCGGCACTCTTCAATCGCAGGCGGGGCCACAAGAAGCACCTGCATCCGAAACTGACAGCAAAGATATGAGTCGGGAACGGCTTCATCAAGTTTAACAACGAAGCGACCAGATGGCTGGGAGTGTGGATGGACGCCCATTTGACGTTCAAGGAACATCATGACCGATGCATGAACAAATCTAGGGCCGCAGAAGCACGACTTCGGTCGCTCACAGGAATGTACGGAAGCGTACCAGCATGCTTAAGATCAGTACAAGTAGCCTGTGTCCAGGCCGTCGCGCTGTACGGTAGCCAGCTCTGATGCGATCCCAAAGAAGGCAGCCGACGAGACGACCTCGAACTTCTCCTGAATCGACAAGCCAGGTCAACCCTGGGCGCGCTGCCGACAACCCCAAGAGGTGCACTTATGGGAGACTCAGGGCTCACACCTGCAGCAGTGGCCCTCGACACCAGACAACAACGGTTCGTGGCAATACTAGCAAGTGCGTGCGAAGGCTCCAAGTCGACAGAGCTATACGATTATCCCACACCTGTAGCACAGGTAGGCAGGGTAGCCTACTCAGGGCACGTGCGCGGCAGGAGGACAGCGACGACGCACTGGCCAGACCCAGGGGAGAAGCCAGTGGTCAAGACCACCATACTGGAAGAGGACTCCATGGCCAAGAGAGCCGCCGAGCGATGGGCGAGAGAGAAGGTAGGCAAGGGGGAATCTGGCACCTGGACGTGATGGACGGACGGATCTCGTACGGACGATGGCAGACTGGGAGCAGCAGCAGTTTGCTCAAACGGAGACTGGTGGATGGTCTTCCACAGCTCCCTCGGCATAGGACGAATGGAAGTGTTCGACGCCGAATTGTGGGGAAACGCAGTCGCCCTCCGAAAGTCTGTCACAAGAGCCGAGGCACTACGAGCACACGGAGTCACCACAGTGGGTATCTTCAGTGATTTGCAGGCAGCAATCAGACCGACAGTGCACCTGGACCCAGGGCCAGGGCAGCAACTAGCAAGAGCAATTAACAAGCATGCCAGGGCCCTTCACGCCCATGGCATAGAAGTTGTGATCCACTGGGTCCCGGGACATTCGGGCATCCCCGGGAATGAGGAGGCTGACCGCCAGGCAAACGCAGCACGGGAGGACCGAGGCTACACAGTACATGAGCGAATTTGCACCTTCGGCCGCAAATAGAGCAAGACGAATCTCTGAAGGGAGGACGGCGGCGAAGGCGGACTCGGAAGCCGACATGTGCTCCAAGCACTACGGCTATAGGCTGAAGGGCAACGCCGGGAGCATGAGACCCATCCCAATGTCAAGCGTGAAATCACTGGCAGCAAGGTTCTATAGACTGAAGAGCGGGCATGTGCAGACTGGAACGTACCTAAAGTGGTTCGGACACAGAGAGGACAACAAGTGCTGGTGGTGCAGAGAAGGAACGCTACAGATGCGGGAGCATCTCCTCTGCCACTGCAGCTGATGGAATGACCAGCAGAAAGTGCTCTGGACGGCGGTAGGAAAGGCCACAGGATGGAAAGCGGGCAGGAGGAGATAGGACAGTAGGAGCGTGGGTAAGGATGCTTGGAGCGGGGGCGATCTCTCTTTTTGTTGATCTCTTTTGTCTGTTTGTTTTGTGTTGGCTCAATCTCTTTTTGGTTGTCATTTCATTTGTCAAAGGGGACGATGGGTAGCGGGTGGGAGCTCCGCCATCTAGCCGGGTCGCCCGGAGGCGGAGGGGGTGTTTAGACTCTGTCATACTCTAATTAGAGTGAATACAGTATGAATAAAACAAAACAAACGAGCTGTGTTGTACCCTATGATCATGATTAACAAATACCACTCTATTAGAGAGCTGTATGTGGCATGTTCAGCTAGCCTGGACGGTCTGACATATCGACATCCAATAGATCGCCCCAAGTTGCAAATGTCATATAATCGCACATAAATGGGACATCCCAGTCCGAGTACTCCGCGACGTGCATACAAAATTGGATGGCGTTCTCCTGCCCAATCATCGTATTTTTCATTTAGAATTGTTGGTTTCGGCCCTGCAACCTGTAGGCGGCGGTATGTACGCGGCAAGTGCTATCGCACGGCAACCTCCCTTTTTAGCCCCCAATTTTGTCAAGGTACATACATAGACTAGACGAAAGTGTAAAGAAAGTAAATAAACCGAACACTACCCGATTATATGTCTTTCTGTGTTGGGTGTCGATCAGAAAGATGTAGCATTGCGAAACATCACCAGTGAGGAAGTCACTGCGCCAGAATGTATAGTGACGTGGCCATAGTATGTTACTTGCGACACTGTTCGAATTGAGTTACGCTTGCACCTGCATCCTGTGCATCTTTTCAGCGTATGACTCTATCGCAAATATGCACCTTCCATTATTAACTTGACCGGTGAGCATAAAAGCGGCAATACAACAGCCGTGACTAACCTTTTTGACCCACTTGGCAGTCAAATATGCCGCACCTTCCAACCACCACGAAGGCCACGAAAAATTCTTCGCACCCCGTTAGCCATGTCCGAAGGAACCAAAGAAGAATTTAAGGTTATCAATCTCGATATTTGTCCGTATGGGGACATGGAAATTGCCCTGACAACATCTACTATCAATGCCACATACCGTGTCTCCTCACATCAACTATGTTCAGGATCCTCTTTTTTCAAGGCCTTGATAGGTCCCGAATCGTCATCCTTGGAAGCGAATGAGTTGCGACGTCATCAGAGCTCTACCTCCGAATGTTCCCTCTTCCGAGTCACAGCCAAGGAGGAGCATGACCCCACCGCACTCGCAGTCGTACTGTACGTCTTGCACGGTAGGGCTGAGCATATTCCGGAGTCTGTCACCTTCGAAAACCTGTTTGAAATTGCGGTAATCTGCGCATACTACGACTGTGCGGCTACAATGCGGCCATGGGATGAGATATGGATGAGCCCACTCCGAACCCTGACCTCCGTGCCGGGGTATGAAAATTGGCTATTCATCTCATGGGTGTTTGGAGACCAAAGCACATTTGGGCAGATGACAGAAAATTTCTCAAAAAGCGGTGTTATGGTGGATGGAGAGTTCAGGGTCATTGTCGATGGGGTTCGCAAGAAGGTAACTTGTCTCATCCCTCAGGAGATCATAGGTTCGTTCACACCGAATAATAGGAAATATATAAGCAAATGCTCATGAGCATAGTTTAGACGCTATGGCGGATCAACGTGCCCGAATTGGCGAAGAAATTGTTCGCATCTGCCGTAATTTCTATTCAAAGTACGAAGACGACAATCCGGTCAAGTGTGCGTATGGAGTGAAGCAATGTGATTACATCATCTTTGCGGGATTACATAAAAGTTTCAAGTCCATGAATTTGCTTGACGCGGCGGAGGGGCTTCAATGGGACTTGGGACTAGAGGCAATGATCCAGACTGTCAAATCTATGGTGGAGGCCGTGGCAAGTAATATTCAACATTTTAGGATCGGTGAATATATCCATACCTATTGTTACAATACCGATTCTATTGTTCAGAGCTTGGAGTCCATGGAGTCAAAACTACAATTGATCAAGCCACTCTGTCTGACATCTCTTTCGAGAAAACCAGCTAACTCACACGCCGAGTCTACTTGGAGCACATTTTTGCACGAGGAGGGTACTTTACGTCGTTCAGTCAGTACTTATCGGAAGGCCTGGCGCGCGAAAAAGGCCAATAGGCCAGCCAACAAGGTGTTCAGCCGAGACGTCTGCATGTGTGGGGACATGGAGATTATCCTGAAAAGCAGCACCATTTCCACCGTGTATTCTGTTTCCTCCCATCAATTGCGAGCTGGATGTACAATTTTTCGCGAACTGCTAGGGGAGGAATCCGCTTTTCAGAAGCAATCTCGGAATAACATAAGCCAGGCGACACCCTATCAACTGGAGATTAGGAATAATTTCGACCCCAAAGTCTTTGCCATTTTTTTATATTATTCATATAAGCACACGGAATGTGTCTTTTTCGATTCTTATTGGTCAGAATTCTGTGGCTGAGTGGCTGATAGTGGCAAGTATAAACCACAAGAACTCAAATCAAAAACAACCCACTAATTTAAGTCTGCAAGTTGCACTCTGACAACAAAGTGTGATATACATGAAATGTGTATAACTATACCTGCTTTCACATCCCAGGTTGAGATTCATGATATTTTTAATATTGGGTGAGTAGTTATGGATTAATACCATTATTGTAATGTTTTTTTACAGTAGTATGAGGAGAATTTGCAATGGAGTAAATTGGCAACAGGGAAGTGAAATAGGACCTATTTATGGATGTTTCATCTCTAGAACATGTTGTGATCAGAGCAAAACTTGGTGATATCATTGGATTTCAAATCATTCAAATAGCTTAGCAGGCAGCTTTTTTTCAGCTGATAATAATTGTCCTGGCCATAGAAATAGTACAACCGCACAGAGACTTGGAGAGATATACTAGTGGGCTTGGGACCTGTACAGTGGGTATACAGTAGAAGTTGAAGTTGAGTGTACACTGGGTGGTGGAAAAATCCATATCATATCTCCACTGTTTACATTGGCAGGGGAAGCCAGCAGGGGGATGGTGGTGCACAAAATTACAGGGACAACAGAGGTGGACTGGGTGATGGGGAGTGTATATGTGTAGGAGGCTCTGAGGTAGATAGGTACACCGGGAAAAATGACATTACATGACTAATAACTCATAGAGATGCGGTTCTTGGCATGGTAATTAATAGCATATTTGATGCATGGCAGTATGCGCTCCAATGAATCTGTGCATTGACTAGATTACTATGATATTCATACGATTCTGTGCACTTAATACGATACATCTTGCTGCATTCAACAATACTGCAAAATACTCATCATTTTACACACCAAAGTGGGCACTCAAGATTCTCTCAAGTACACTCCCAAGTACGATCTGATGTACACTCCCCATTTCACTCACTGAAACACTCCCAGCCTGCTTGACTATACACTCTGAAGTAAGCTCTCAAGACACTTCCAAGTACACTCCAAGTATGCTTTCATGTACACCACCAAGTAAATTCTCAAGTATACTTCCAAGCATGCTCTCAAGGATGCTCCTAATTGCACTCCATGGCACACTCTCAGCTATATATACTCTCAAGTAAGCTCTCAAGATGCTCACAAGCACACTCCCAAGCATGCTCTCAAGTACCTCTCCAATTGTATTACATGACACACTCCCAGCCCACTTGGCTCTATGCTCCCAAGTTCACTCTCAAGAGGCAAGACACTCCCAATCTCACCTAACTATATGCTCCCATGTATGCTTCTAGGTGCTCCATCCAGAGACTGGCAGAGTTGCACCTACCAGGCACCAGGATGCAGGTGGTGGGTGTGGGCAGTGGGTGGTATATAGTGGCCAAAATCGTAATGTCAGGTGATATTTTAGTGTGAACCTAATCTTTATTGCACCCACTGCAACAAGATCTCACAATGTGTCCTGGTCATGGTGTTGACAATTGCAATTTCAAATTCTGCAGGAAAGGTAGAAAATTGGATCTTGGGGAGAGCAGATCTCCAGCTAAGATTTTCTGGTGAAATATGCACCCCGCAGCGCACCAGTTGTGGGTGTATGTGTGTGCAGTCAGTCCGGGGCTGATGGTGATAATGCCAATGGTATGATGGCCATAATGAAGATAGTGATGATGATAGTGTTGGTGATGGTGATCATAGTACCAGAAACACTTAGACAAGTAGGTTAGCTTTGTCAATGTTAGTGTCAAAGCTTCCACAAACTCAGAGATTGTCATCAGTTGAAAGCATCACATGGAAAACTCCACACCTTCCAAAGCGTGCATCTCTCAAGCGCAGTGTTCAAGTGTGGCTCTCTCAAGCAGGCTTTGAAGCACGGACTGAACAAGGCTATTAAGTTGACTTCCAAGCAGAATATCAAGCAGGCTTCAGAGCAGGCTCTGATATGGCTTTCAAGTGCCAGTGGACTCAGAAGTAGACACTGTACTGCTATAACGGACAGGTAGTAAACACAACTGTATGTCCCTCTCTGGCTACTAGCCGAATATAGTTCCATAGGAACAACTGCACACCTCAATGAATTGACTATTGATGACTATAGACTTCATGTCACACAGATGTCCACAGAAAGCATGCTATGAGCTGAGCATGTTCGCCTTTATCCATAGGGCAGGCTATTGTTGATTTGCACTTCTGCGCAGGTACCATTTTACCACACAATGAAATACACACTCTATCCTTTGCAGCTCTTGGTTACACATACTCATGTGAGCTTTTGTTGATCCATGCAATATGTGTGGTTCCTCAAGGCTAGGTGTTCTATCAAATCCTCTCACCCTCTGCTTATGCTCCTTGAGCTAGAACTGCTCTCTTCAGAATCCCCATAGAATGCTGCAAGAGGTATGGTGGAATGTTGATAATAGGCCTTCTGCCATCTAGATCCGCTGATTCACCACTACCGATTCTAGGGTATTTCAGTGGCAGTCTTGTAAGTCCCAGAGCCTTACTCCTTTTGCTCCTGTCGTCTTGATTCCTTCCTCCATTCCTCTTCCCCACCATAATGCCGCACAACAAAAACAATCAACAGAGTGGCTGGATAGTCTATATAGTAGAATATTTACCCAGATACAGACAGTCATTGATGTGGAGGGTGGCATGGCACAATGTGTGTGGTATTTGGTAGAGAGACCAGGTGGTGCATTCAACTTTTTTCCTTCACACAAATGGAGTCATAGATGTCACTACATTATCTTTACATGTTCTAGCACAGCAAAATGGCTGCCAGGACTTGATACCATATCTGGAAGTGTGCCCAACTTTTGGTACCCTCCAAGCACTTGAAAGCCAGGGGTAAGGTATACCTGGGAGTTGAGCTGGAGATGATCTATCTGGGTACCTCCAAAGGGCGGCAAAGCCGCCACCGTAACTTGTATTTTACATGGACGCGGCAACAACCTTCCCCACGACACGATGCCCTTTGAAACTGCTATTATCCTTGTTTCTATCTGCGACGAATACGACTGTTCGGGGCTGTTGCAACCCTGGCAGGGGATGTGGGCTCACAAGTGGAGGCAATGTTCCGAAAAATCAGGCTACGAAGACCGTCTATTAGAAGCATGGGTATTTCGGGATGACATGATATTCCAGGCTTTAACTAGGATTTTCGCCGAAACTGGGATTGTGCAAGACAAAGAGCTTATCGTTGTTGTCAAGGAAGAGCCGGCGAAGGATGTCAAAAAGATGTGTAAATTTATACCCCAAGAGATTATAGGTATATGACCACTAGCTCCAAGATACGATATCATACCTAGGGATTTATGCTCATATTCCTGATGATACACAGATGCAATTATCGCACAAAGAAATGCCGCTGCGGAGAAGATAATCCAGGCATGCCGAAATATCTATGAAATGTACGCCGTCTACGACACGACTGTCAGATGTCGTACTCTTCCTCACGACCTGCATAGCACCGCCGGCAAGATTTGTGATTATTTTATGTTCGGAGAACTACATCTGGGCTTAAAGGATGTCAAGCTGTTACATGAGGGCATTTTAAGCTTAACCCCGGATATCCCTCTTAACCGTGTAGTCATGGACCTCAATAAGCTGAGCACTGCAATAAGCTCGCGCTTAAGCTTGGATAACAGTCTCAATATTGGTGGGTACGCGCACCATCTCTGCGCCAACGATGTCAACGAACTTGCCCGAATTACCCAACATGCACTTGACGACATCAAGCCGATTTCATTGACTACTTTGGGGAGGAAGCACGCGGAGAAGCGGGTGGTATCATGGGTGAGTGCGTTAACTGATCGAGCAGAAGAGGTGTGGGAGATGCATGTACGCGAATGATGATGACTGAATTAAACCGAAAACGAAAGACGCACGAGGGGAAACGAATATGTTTTAAGGTTGTCCGTAGGCGTCTTGATCAATTTTTTTCTAGCGCCTAACCTTTTGATCATATTATCTATGTTTATGGTAGCGATATTTCTTAATACAGCAATTTACTGCAGTGCTTTTTGGACACATGTTATAAAAACTAGGATTGCGGTTGCGTTTTACCACACATAGCCTGTTTGAGGAGACGCGGGAGCACCTCTTCCGCCACTGCAGCAGATGGAAAGACCAGCAGAAGACACTCTGGAAGACAGTGGGACAGGCAACAGGCTGGAAAGCGGGCA
>Ga0307515_10025636_pt1 | contig 10191 bp, 6 predicted proteins | sample 17_EM_MG_FD_194513 | JGI IMG/M metagenome (GOLD analysis project Ga0307515, IMG submission 194513) | Populus trichocarpa ectomycorrhiza microbial communities from riparian zone in the Pacific Northwest, United States - 17_EM | ecosystem: Host-associated > Plants > Roots > Unclassified | place...
GTAATACTTTATATTTATACATTCTATAACGGGTCTAAAACGTAGTAAGGTCTTCTAATTTAGGGTCCATCCTAATCTAGTAAAAAGCCTAGCGAATATTAAGCTTTATAAAGATCTTAGCTCTACTTATTTAGGCTAAAGTCTTATTAAGTAAAGGCAGTGGGTAGCAGTCTTTAAGGGTTAAATTATTAAGCTTATGGTAGTTAATACAGAAATAAAGTCCTCTATTTAGCTTTTTAGTAAAGAGAATAGGTAAGTTAAAAGGGGCTTAACTAGGCTTAACAAAGCCCTTATCCAGGTTATTAATAAAATACTACTTTATAGCCTATAATTCGGCAGTAGATTACTATCGGAGGGGGCTATAGCTAAGGGTAACTACCTTATCCGGCTTAATTTTAATCTTATAGTTATACGGTTAGTAAGGCGGGAGTATATTAGATGCTACTTTAGAGAAGGTGTTTTTAAATTTCTAGTATTAACGGGGTAGTTTCTATTCTACTAGCTTCTTATCTATAAGCTCGCCTTTTTCTTAGGCTAGGGCTTCTTTCTTTTTAATTATTTAATTAATTTTATATAAGCTAGTTATAAAGGCAACGGTATTAGGCTAAACTAGGTTTTAGTAGAATCCTATAGCGCCAATATAGCAGATATTAACTAGCGGGAGGTCTATAGGTTTTTTTACAGATATTTATTGGGCCGTATTTTACAGTATAGGGTTTATAGTCTTCCTTAGCTTACATTCCATTTTCCACAAGTTATTCTTCCGGTCTATTAGTTTAGTATATTATCTAATATCCCTAGCCTTTCTTTATGGCTATATAGGGCCTAAGTTCTTTATTAGGGACTTAGCTAGGCCACTACCGACTTCCTAAGTCTCTAATGCGGGTGGTATAATATAGGTAGTCTAGGGGCGGCGTAGTATACGGATCTATTGCGGATTAAGCTATATATCCTTCTTAAAAGCCTAGTCTCTACGCGTCGTATTAGCCTAGTAAATGGTGTTTATCTACGGCCGTATAAGGTTTTCTATTATAATACTAATCTCTTTTATAAAGGAAGGCGTTAGGGGCATAGTTTCGGGCCAGATAAGCTACTTATTCTATATATTAAGCTATAAGCCTAAATAGGCTAGCTATTTTCTCCCTAAGATTATATTATAGCTTCTAAGGTCTATAATAAGGAAGGGGATATTATACTACCTTCGTCTATTAACGCGGAGGTGGATCCGTAAGATAGTTATAATAGGTAGTTCTATCCGTCTGTTATAACCGCAAATAGGGATTAGTTTAGGCAGTTCTTTAAAGGGTGCATTTAAAAAGTCAGCTAGTTTTATAGCGTACTTTATATTAATTAAGGTAAAGGCATTTACTCCTAAGTTAGCTAAAGCAAAGGTTAAAACTTAATATTTATTATAAAATAAAGTATAAGGGATAGTGCAGCTTTTTTTACTAACTAGCCGACCTAGATTAATATATGATATATTAATCCCTTTTAACCCTAGAGAGAAGTCTTCCTCTAGGGTTCCTTTTTTTCCGGCTCCGTACTATCCTCCTAAATTAACAGAACCTTGTTTATCTTTACCTTTATTAGGCAGTTCCTTATAGGGTAGCCTATTTAACTATATAAAAAGCAAGCTCCTTAATTACTAAGGGCCTATATATAGGGGTCACTATATATAGGCTAGGTATATACTAGGCCTATAATAGGGGTAGCTATACAGCTAGCTGCTAGGTTAACTATAAGAGTTACTAATTATACCGGGGCACTATAGGCCGTACTTATAGTACTTACGGCCTGGTTTATAAGGTTTTTAGTTTTTAGCTAGTTAGCACGTACCTTAATTTAACAGAGGCCTTAGTTAATAGCTAGGTAATAGTCCATAAGTTCCTTTAACGTCTATACTATAGTATAAGCTAGTAATATAGCCCGCTATAGGTCTAGGGTAAGCTTATTAAAGAGGTCTAGCAGCAGGTCTTCCTAGGGGATTTAGACCTATTTAGCTAGGTATAAAAAGTGGGTTTAAAAGGCCGAAAAGGTCTCCGTTATTTTTATATTTAGGCTTTTATAGCTAAGGCAGGCGTTTTATACTTTAAAAGGGTCTTTATAAATAAAAGATAAGTATTTAATTATTTCTTCTTTAGAGATAAAGGGGTTTATTAAGTCTTTAGTGTATTACGGACGTAAATACGTTTAGGCGTCTCCGCTAGTACAGCCAAAAACGTAGGCCATTCTAGCTTAGGCGTTAGGGAAGTAGTCTATATTAACTTTAAGCTTATCCCACAATTAAAGCTTCTAATTATTAAATATAGAGTTGGTTCCGTCTATAAGTAGCAGGGGATCCGTAACCTTTGCCGACCGCTTTAGTGCTATATAGGCCTTAGTAGATCCACTAAGGCGCTAAAATAGGGCCTAAAGGACTGTAGCAAGTCTTTAGTTGTCTAATAATAACTTATTATTAGATATAGGGGTATCTCTAGCTTTAAGCAGCTTTCATAGTCGTTTAATTTCGGCATTAGCAGCCGCAAGCTCCGCCTAGGGGGTTAAAATATTAATTATTTCTTCGTCTGAAGTGTTTAAGGGTTCTACAGCTGCTTTACCTGCTACTATAGTTCGTAGCATAGTAGTAGGGGTATTAGGTAATTCTGGGTAATTTCTTTAGGGGTTCTGGTCTATGCGTATCTTATAGGTTCTTTCCTTAGGGTTTTATTCTTTTCTTTTAGGTCCTGTCCTTATGGTTCTAGTAATATCCTTATGGTCCTATTCTATATTCTTATAGATATATTTAAGTTCCTTCTTAGGAAGAAAGAGTAGAGTAAGCTTTAGATAATGTTAGCGACTTAGTTAATCGAGATATAAGCATAGTAAAAGGGTCGCGCAAGCCTATATAATTAGATTGTCTATAAACAAGAATCTAAAGCTAGGGAAAAAAAGGAGAAGAAGAGCAGCGCCGTTTGGTGTTTTATAAGATCTTCGCGTCACGTGATCACAATATGCGGCAATCTGTGGCAACTTGCCGGTGTGAAGTTCTGCTAAGTTTTACCAAGTTCTGCCAGTTCTGCTAGTGCCGTAACACCTTCGTTCTTTATTCAATGTATATCTAGATTAACTAGGCCGTTCTTATTGCTATTAGTATGCTATAACTAGTCTAGTATATAGCCCTTATTGGCCAGAATTTATATTTTAAAGCCTTCTAGTATTAGCTTATTTGGTATAGTAAGAATCTTAGGGGCATAGCTCATAAAGCGCTTAATTATTTTATTAATAGTAAGGTAGGCTTTATGCGTATAAAGCTTCCTATAAGTAATCTAAAGGTGCTTATTAAGCTTATAAACCCTATTACATATAGTTTTAGGTATAGGATTATCTTTTAGCTATAGTCTAGAGGCTTAGAAGTAGCGGTTAATTTGCTAAAATCTAATAAGGCTTATATATTTTTTTAACAATATACTCTATTTTATTTATTTCTAAATTACCCTAGTAGTCTTTAATGTAAGGTTTAGAGTGTATTCTTATATAAATAAGCACTGCAAAGTACGCGTAGAGTTCCTCCCTATATATTAGCTTCCATTAGCGTGGGCGCTTTAAATCCTCTTTCTACTCTACCGAATAAAGCTCTGCATACTTATTTGTCTAAGCAGTCAGCTTATTAAATATCTCGTCTGTAAAAACAGGCTCTATATTTAATAGGGATCGTATAGATTAACCATAGGGGGGAGATTTAGCTTGCCATTAAGGTGCTAATTGTTAATATTAAGGGGGGTGAAATTGGGCAACGGCCAGGGCTCTAAGGGTAGTTTTTTGGCAGTCCTATAAGGTGGAACGTTATATTAAGAAGGTCAAATAAGATCTACGTCATCAGAAGCACAATTAAAAGGCATAGTGGTAGATAATAAAGTATTAAAATCAATATAGATATACGCGTTATTTTAGTCCCAATGTTTTTAGTATTCGCGCACGGGCCACTTTTATATTGGATACCACCGTAGTAAGGGATAGTTATTAAAGTAATACCTAATTATTAGTATTATTTTGCTCTATAACACTCCTAAGCTAGTTTATTATAACTACTACTAGGTTATTATCCTATATATTAATATCTCCTCCTAATTCTAAAGTAGTTGCTGCTGTAGATAGCGTTATAACTAGTACTTTAGATAGTATATTATTTAACTTCCTTTACTATAACCTTAGTAGTAAATATATAATAAAATCTTATAGGAAATACCATAGTAGACTTATTAAAGGGCTAGGTATATAGGTATAGAATAGTTAATAATATAAATATAACTAGTAAAGTAGGTTACCTAATAGATTAACTCTAATTATATTCTAAGATTTACTATAAAGAAGAGAACTATCTAAGTAAAGACTATAGTCCTTTAAATATATAATACCGCGCCTAAAAAATATACTAGGTACGTTAGTATATTAGTACGTTAGTATATTAGTACGTTAGTATATTTCCTATATTCCTATATAAATACATATAGTGGTGAAAATGCATCCGTTTTTAGGGGTGTTTGGCCGCCGCTTTTGGCGACGTTTCTACCTCGCTTAGGCCCTAACTTATTACCGCTTTAAAGAAGCTCTGCTCGCTTAGCCTATAAGCCCCCCCCCTTAATCGCCTTATAGGGGAGCGGTTCGTATTGTCTAACGCTTACTAGCGCTTAATATTAATCTAACTATAGCATAGCCCATAACGCTGCCCAAAGGCCAGAGTCTACTTAAAGCAATAGCTACCTCTTACTTTGCTCCTATTTTCCTACGAACTAGCTACTTCTCTAATCCTAATCCCGCTTACTTCTTAATATTCATCTTCTAAGCCTAGCTTTTTACCTACTATTTCCTATTCTATTTTAATACTAGCCACTTAGCTACCTCTTAGACTAATAAAGCGATGCGAACCTAGCGGTATTGCGGCTATCTAATTATTAGCCCTATCTCTACCTCTAATAGAGAAAAGGAGAAGAGTACTAGATATTGGCGCCGCTAATTATAAGACTACTTTAAATTAAAACTACACCTACCTCCCTATATGGGCCTAACCTTAGAAATAGATTTAAATCTAAACTCTAACTCCAATTCATATTCTAATTTAAGCTTTAATTTATACTCTAACCTAGATACTAAGCTAGATACGGATATTGAAATAGATAGCTGTATAGACCCCAATCTTAGTTTAGACCTAAAATTAGACAATAAATTAAACGACGAATTAGATAATAAATTAGATATAGATTTAGATTCTAAAGCTAAAGAGATACTAAAGGATATTACTTAATTAAAGAAGGAAGGGCTAGTAAAACTAAATTATACCCTATAAACAAAGAAGCTATAAAAGAGGGAAGGCGAAATCTGGGAGAGTAAGATATATCTTCTATATATACCTTACGTCGCACTATCTTCTTCTTGGATGGTAACCGTCTAGGCGCGGACGGTCGGGGCGCTAATCCCAAAATGGCTTAGTATACGCGAGGTCTTGGCGCCCAAGATAACTTCACTCTTAATTAACTACGTCAACCTTTAATACCCTATCGCTTAATTAATAAGCGAATATCTAGTAAGCTAGAGCTTTATATTAGCTATATACGTTATAAACTAACTTATATATTAGATTTTTAATCCAATAGCTCTTATAGAGCATCCAACATGCCTCTTAAGTAAGTAATTTTTTAAGTTATATAATTTTCATATATTTTTAGAAAAAAAAGGCCTCTAGAACTATATTTTTAAATTAATAAAGATCTATTTTTTCTTTTCTCGGTTTTATATTATACCGCTTACCAATTTCTTAGTTATTCTAATATATTGGCTTTAAATTAACGTTTCCAATTTTTAAAACATTTTAGGAAATTTGTTTTTCGGTTTTCTACCCTATTAATTACTTAATTATCGGATTTTCCGACATCCTAGGCTTCCTTTCTTACTAGGAAGAATTATTTAATATATAGCCTATTGCTTTATTTACTAATATTTTTTCTCTTTATTTTTTATTTTTTCTTATTTTTTCTTATTTTTTCCGAGAATTATTTTAAATTTTGGGTATTAGATCTGCTAGTGCTGCTATAATTGCTACTACTAATAAGGCAGTATATAAAAAAAGATAGTTATTAGAAAAGCCCTTAAAGGTATATTTTTTTCTTAGTAGCTCTAAGAATATGCTAATTCTATTTAGGAGCAACAAGACAAAGACCTTAAGGAGAAGTTAAGGTAAGAAAGATTATATTTTTTCTTAGTTTTTTTAATATTTTAGGGCTGGCTTCTAGGGATATAAGGACGTAGATCCTAAATACTACACCTATTATATCTAGAATGCAGTAAGTTTTTCGCTATTTTTTAGACAAAAAATAACTAATTTAATATTTTTTAGCGTATGCCTAAAAAGGTAATTAATAGTACTGTCGGTATTACCCAGGGGGGTACTGCAATTGCAATATAAGGTAACTAGTTCTTGGTTTATTTGTGTTCTATCCTATCTACTAAAAGAGAAAGAAAGGGGTAGTAAAGGTCGGGCTATCTATCGGGCCGTAGGTGGTTAGGTGACCTACGCTACGCCATATAGCCCCTACCGCATACGCTCTACGCGTAATACAATTTACAACCTCTACTTATATAGACACTGGCGATATTTATAAAAAGGAAAGAAGGTAAGAAAGTATAAAGGAAAAGTATATAGGTTAACAGGTGCTTAGGGCAGTAATCACGAATATCTTAGGTATTGCGAATATTACGGATATTATAGACGTTGCGGATATCGTTACGGATATTGCGGATATCGCTACGGATATTGCGGATATTGCGGATATTGTAAATATTGCAGTGGAAATAGGTAGGCGCGTATAAGGTGTTACCGGGGTATCTATAGGGGAAAATAGGTGGAAGGGCTGAGTCCTATCCATTATCGTCAAAATAACAGTTAAGGAAGTTAATATTAACGGTAAGGTTGGGAGGGTTATTATTATAGAGGTAGGTAGCGCTCTTACCCTTATCGTTACTACTCCTATTGCTATTATTACCGCGTCTTACTATACTAGGTTCCGTACTACCAGGTTCCATACTACCAGTAAGGCCGTAGATAAAGGCATTATTGTTTATAAACGTAACTATATTCTTAGCGGTTTCAATTAGTATTAGCCCATTTGAAGTTATAAAGTGCTTAACACTATAGTCGTTATAGAAGAAATTACCGCTAGTGGTAGTTGGAACTATATCCTTATTAAAGTCATTAATATCATTGTCCACAAGGTACTGGTGGACACGTCTCTTAAATCCTTCTCTTACTTTATTACGTTCTTCTTTAGTATGCCTAGTTAACTAATAGTCTCCTTTCTTACACACAAAGCACGTCCTAGCGTTATTACTGTAACGATTATTTAATAAACTTGGTCGAGACGTCGGTTAGTAATAGCGACGGTTAGTAAAGAATACGTCCGTAGGCTATTCTGTAGGCTGTAAGAACACATTAGCAGGTTATCCTATAGTACCATTAATCTTCTTATAAGTAACGATTGATAATTATAGGCTGTTTATAAGGCCAGTGAGTGTAGTAAGTGGGTTCGAGTAAGCTGCCTAGCAAGCAGCAACGTCTTAACAAGCGACGATGAGCTTATTATATAGAAAATCATCGTTATGGAGGTTAGCGTTGAGACCATACTATAAATAACGGAGGTCGTTAAGCAGTAGCTATAGGCAGTCCCCTATAGACTTGCCTTCGTTTTTTATTATTACCGTCTTAAGGGTTATAGCGTTCCACTTTATTAGAACTCCGCGCTTATATTTTAGTCCTTTAAAGTAGTTATATATAGCGTTATAGATATTATTAAAGGTGGTATAGGTTGCCTTATTCTTATAGTAGAAGTTAAGAGCAATACCACGTAGCATTATTAGAAAGGCTTTAATCTTTGCCACTTATAGTATATCAACTCTGTCATAAAGGTCGTTGAAAATCGTAAGCTTGCGGTCGAAGTTATCATCCTCTCTACTGTATTTGCTTTCCTTTGTGTATATCTTTACCAGGGTTACTAAGTCTCTACCGTAGTTAACGGCGGCTATAACTTTTGTAGGAGGAGCTGTGACGTTCATAGGGGGAGCTATAACGTTTGTAGAGGGAGCCGTAACGTTCGTAGAGGGAGCTGTGACGTTTATAGAGGGAGCCGTAACATTCGTAGAGGGAGCCGTGACGTTCGTAGGTGAGGGGGGCTCGGCCATAGGGGGAGGGTCATTTGAGACAGCTGGGGTTAGGGTAGTAGATAACGTTAAGGGAGTTAATAAACGTAATTTAAGACAACGGTTAATAATATACAAATTAAAGGGTCCTTTATTGCTAATAAATAGCTTAATTTCTGCATCTAACTATTCTATAGGGTCGTCCTCGTAAGCGACGTTGTACAGTGCTTATAGTACTAATTTGCTCTTCTTATTAAAGACCCATACTCTATTACGTTGGAGTAGTTATTTAAGTTCCTTAATTGCGGACCTATAAGTGTCCTTAAATGTCTATACCTTAAAATTATTAAAGTCCTCTTAGTATAATTCCTATAAGCTTTTATCCTTAAAGTTACGCTTAGTATACTTATTAATTTTAAAGTTAATGTAGTTGGTAATATCTTTTGCGGTAGTCTCATTAGTTAGGGTAATCCCGTTGCCCCAGTCCAGACGTTAAATTCCCGTGTTGGATATAATTAACTAGCGTAAATCGTGGTGTCGATAGGGGGTACTGCTAACGCTGCTAGGTGTACTGGCGCTTAGTAAAGAGGTCATACTAGGTATTAATTTGCGTAGTAGACGCGAACCAAACAAAGCCTTGGTAGGAGTCGGTTCTTTAAGTTCCCAGGGCCTTAGTAGGAAGGGTTCTCCTTAGCAAACGCAACAAGATTGACGGGCCTTAGTAGGAGCGATCGCGTGTTATCTCTTAAGTAGTTGTTTTGCGTAATAGACGCAAACCGAACAAAGCCTTAGTAGGAGTCGGTTCTTTAAGTTCCCAGGGCCTTAGTAGGAAAAATCCTCCTTAGTAAACGCAACGAGATTAACAGGCCTTAGTAGGAGCGATCGCGTGTTGTCTCTCTTCGTAATAACACCTAGCTAATCTATAATATTACTAATTAGTGTCGGTATTACCTGGGGGGGTACTGCAATTGTAATATAAGGTAACTGGTTCTTAGTTTATTCGTATTTTATCCTATCTACTAAAAGAGAAAGAAAGGGGTAGTAAAGGTCGGGCTATCTATCGGGCCGTAGGTGGTCAGGTGACCTACGCTACGCTATACAGCCCCTACCGTATACGCTCTACGCGTAATGCAATTTACAACCTCTACTTATATAGATAGGTACTAAGGAACGTAATATACTTCCTTATGGCTATAACTACGAAGTATATTATTAAAAATTCTAATAATAGTAATATAATTTCTTACTTTACCTAGGAATCTATTCTGGAGCTCTAGTATATAAAGAAAGGGCTTTAGAAGGTAAAAAATCTAGTTTATTTCTTATATATTTTAATAAAACTAACCTTTTTTTTAGGGAAATTTTAACCTTAACAAAAATAAGAGAATGCCTAAGGCCTTTAGCAGACATAGATCTTACCTTCTTTCCTTTTTTAAGATTCTTTTTAGTATTTTCTTAGTTAATAAGGTATTTTATTCTCGTTTTTTCTAATTTTTTTTATTTTTTAAGTAAAATTAACTAACTTCTCGGATTTTCTAATAAGATGCTTAATATTAATGGTGCACGCGTTACTACCTTAAAGAAGGGTTTAAAAATTAAGTCTAAGGGTGGTCTTTAACTAGGTACGTAAAATAGCTTATTTTTCTTAGAATTTACTAATAAATCTTACTAGCTCCTTATAAATTTCTAGAAGATTCTAATTCCAATTAGTAGCTTAATATTCTTAGTTATACTAAGAATATAGGGGTTTTTTGTCTTTTTGGTTAATTATATATTGCCTTAGTTTATTTTAAGGAGAATATTTTAGATTTTCCAAGATTTCTAAAGGATTTTTCTATATAATCTATAAAATAGAGTTTCTTTTTCTGGCGTTGGAGGTTATCAAGAATTTTAATACCCTCTTTTATTTCCTCGGATATTTTAATAAACCTCTTTGGTTTGTAGCACTTATATAGGATTATAGTGCCTAAGTAGTCTCTTAAAATTTAGAGAATTACTTAATAAAAAGTCTTAAATTTCTTTAAA
>Ga0307515_10025637_pt1 | contig 10190 bp, 1 predicted proteins | sample 17_EM_MG_FD_194513 | JGI IMG/M metagenome (GOLD analysis project Ga0307515, IMG submission 194513) | Populus trichocarpa ectomycorrhiza microbial communities from riparian zone in the Pacific Northwest, United States - 17_EM | ecosystem: Host-associated > Plants > Roots > Unclassified | place...
TATCCCTGATATCATGACAGCCACCCTAGTACTGACACGATTTTCTTAGGGACCTACAAGGAAACTCAAAAAACACAGGTACCAACCTCTGCTGTATCCCCTCCAAACCCCATCGCGCACCATGAATCCCAAAGGGAGGAGAATATTGGGACTGTTTATGATACGATTTTATCACAAAATCCGAGGCACCATTCTTCACAAACGCCATCTACTTCTGGGAGACTATCGTTCGTCTCTCCAGTATCTTCACCAGGGACGTCAACGGCTTTCCCAATATCGAACACGAAGACCTCGTCCACAAAGCCTGCAGTTCAAGAACGGTCATCGAATCACAACAACCCATTTCCAGCTATGATATCATCGCCCGAATCCGTATCCAATACATTGGCACGGTCATTGTCATCTAGTGTACCGGTTTCTTCAGAGCATTCATCAATCACAGGGCCATCTGCTACAACATCTCTGATGGTGCCTTGGGCTCCAGCAAGCTCACCAAGATACGCTGGCCAAGTAGCTCTTCCCGCATCGTACCCCTCCCCTCAACCCTGGCAAAAGACTCCTTCGGTTGTTTCAGTGTCGGCGGGTGAGCCAACCCAGGGAACGGCTTCACAGCACTATCTTGATACATCTCGCAGCTCATTAAAGTCTCCAGCAACCTATATAGCGCATTCTCTACCGTCAACCCAACCTCCCACATCGGCACCTCAATATTCTGGAAGCGCAAGACCCTTGTCACCTGCCGTTCATTCCACGAGCATCTCTTCTTGTCAAGCCATCTCCTCGGAATCTCCATGCTCTCCTGGGCATACTTTACAGGCGGAAACCCAGGGTTTCAGCGCGACCAACACCTTGGGTCCGGTAAACGTTTTTGACCTCTATTTAGATCCCGAGCCACAGGCAACCTTGGGGGACTGCAATCGACCCTTAAACGAGGGTCTACGTTCACAACAAGCAGGATTAGAACCTTCACAACCCACCCATCTTTCTCTATATCCGGAACAAAATCGGTCTCCCCGAGCAACATATCTTGACTCAGCTGTTGCAACCGAAAGCTTAGCGGAAACGATGGCTGACCTATCAGTACAGCGGCCTGAAAATCAAGTCTCCCTCGCCGACATGCCAAACAATCTCGTCTTTGCACAATTACAGTCAGGTGATTCATTTAAAGAACTATCAACAACCATTTCATGGGAACAAACGGCAGCATCTCGATTCGAGATGTCGGGAGATGCATCAACTGACCATTTCGTGGGGCCGAATTTCACAACAGAAGTCCCAGCGGCGAAAGGCAATGATACGGACGAACTACACAATCCGCGTCAGCGAGCTGTAAGCCACGCCTCAACGTTCATGGAAATATCTCCACCTACTAACCCTCAACTTTCCCAATCTCAATATCAGTATCATCAACCTATGGCGTCTTGGTCAAACACGCAAGCACAGGTTCCCCGAACGCAACCGAAATATCACGCCCAATACCAATATCAAGCTTACTCCCCTCCATCCCCAGTATTGACTTTTCAAAGCGCAACAAGCTCGGTTGTGCCGTCCCCAATTCTATCGGAGCAAGGACATTGGGCAGGCCCGACATCCACGTCGCCACCAATGGAAGCAGCCACTCAAGTGCAACCAGCAGCGTCAACAATTGAACAAGGACACCCACTTTCAAGATCGATGACGGCAGGGGAAGCTCGAAGGAGAAACCAGAAAACGCTTCTTAATCTAATAGGCCGGGGGGTTACGGGTGGCAAAGAAAGTTCCATATAATACAAACCTATCTACTCGACCCTTTCTCAGTGTGAGAAACAATAACACAACCCTTGTTATTGTTAACTTCTTGCTTGGACCAGGTGAATACAATGCTGGACATGCCCCCTTCATGGGCATCTACCAAATACGAAGAATGAAGATAGAAAAGTAAGACGCAGGCAGTAGAGGCCCATCAGTAATCTCAATGAACAGTCCCCACCATACCTACTGAACACAGTGATCTCGTGGCGTCTACTGCCCCCCTATTCTTACCAGATCACTGGTACTTTAATCAGAGGAGGGAAGATAGCTAACCGCCAAGAAGAAAACCCCTGACGCCAACATCACCATTGCGTGTTACAACAGTAATCTCGATCAACAGGAGCAAAAATTTACTCGCCATCTCACAGCAATTCCTCGTTCCAACCCTCGTGATTTCGGAGCCCAGTGAAACGTGAATGGTGTTTGACTAAAAGTCAAACAATAATAACACCAGCATGAGTGATACTTGCGTCTGATAGAATTACACGATCGCTCGAACTGATAGCAAAGGTAAATTTATAGTTTTTAATAATAAAGGTTGTGTCGATTTCGGCGGGGGAGGCGACGCAGAAGATCTGTTGATTCAGGTTGGATTTAGCCTATTACCCTATCCTTGTTCTCATTCCGGTTATACTACTACCCCCTATTTCTGTTACGTACCTACCCCCTTATTTCCCTTTAATTTCCGACACGTTCTTTATATATAAATAGTTTCTTTTAATTATAGTTTAAATAGATAGAGTCTTCCTTATCTTTACCTACAATTGGTACATAGACTACTGATCGACAGTTATAAGCCTAGGTGACTTGCTATATTGCACCTATTTACCTAATTAATTTAATTAATCGTACCCCTTATTAGATACTTTATTCGTCTTTATAAGCACCTTTTAATATAACTTCTTAACCTACTTAAGCTTTACTATAACGGTGATATTATTAAACTAAGCTGATTGGGACGAATAGATTAACCTTATTAGGCTTTAAGCTTGAATAAGCGACGTATAGGAATACGTCGACCCCTTAACTAAACGGGATTAGTTGCCCTAATTACTTAAACTAGTCTTTCCTAGGCCTTAAGATATAAAGCTAGGAATAACCTTATATATAGCTCTCTCTAAGAATAAAAAGGACGAGCTTTAAATTCTCTATAAGAGGTATAAGATAGTAAAGAAGGAATATAAGAAGTAGAAGGCAGCTTTAACCTCCCTATAAAGCTATATTACCGGTATAGTGGCTAGGAACCTTAACACCTATATACTGGGTATTGACTTAGTATATAATACGCTAGTGGCTCTTAAGGAGAGAGTTGCCCCTACTAATATAGTATATTAGCTCTACCTATTTACTTAATATACTAAAGTTAAAAAGGGCCTAAAGAACTAGAACTTTAAAGTCTAGCTATAGTAGTAGGAGAAGACGTATAATGTTACGGCACTGGCAGAACTTGGCAGAACTTCGCACCGGCAAGTTGCCACAGATTGCCGCATATTGCGATCACGTGACGCGAAGATCTTATAAAACACCGAGCGGCGCTGCCCTTCTTCTCCTTTCCTTTCCCTAGCTTTAGATTCTCGTTTATAGACAATCCAATCGTATAGGCTTGCGCGTCCCTTTTGCCGTACCCATGCCTCGATTAACTAAGTCGCTAATATTATCTAAAGCTCACTCTACTCTTTCTTCCTAAAAAGGAACTTAAATATATCTATAAGAACATAGAATAGGACCCTAAGGATATTACTAGGACTACAAGGACAGGACCTAAAAGAAAAGAATAGAACCTTAAGGAAAGGACCTATAAGATACGCATAGACCAGAACCCTTAAATTACCCGGAATTACTTAATACCCCTACTACTATACCACGAATTATAGCAGTAGGTAAAGCAGCTACAGGACCCTTAAATACTTTAGATAAAGAAATAATTAACGTTTTAACCCCCTAGGCGGAGCTTACGGCTACTAATGCCGAAATTAAATAACTACGAGAGCTGCTTAAAGCTAGAGATACCCCTATATCTAATAATAAGTCATTATTAAATAACTAAAGACTCACTATAGTTCTTTAGGCCCTATTTTAGCGCCTTAGTAGATCTACTAAGGCCTATATAGCACTAAAGCGGTTAGTAAAGGTCGCGGATTTCCCACTACTTACCAACGGAACTAACCCTATATTTAATAATTAGAAGCTTTAATTACGGAATAAGCTTAAAGTTAATATAGACTACTTCCCTAACTCCTAAGCTAGAATAGCTTACGTTTTCGGCCGTACTGGCGGAGACGCCTAGATGCATTTACGCCCGTAATATACTAAAGACTTAATAGACCCCTTTATCGCTAAAGAAAAAATAATTAAACACTTATCTTCTATTTATAAAGACCCTTTTAAAGTATAAAACGCCCGCCTTAGCTATAAAAGCCTAAATATAAAATAATAGAGACCTTTTCGGCCTTTTAAATCCGCTTTTTATACCTAGCTAAATAGGCCTAGATCCCCTAAAAAGACCTACTACTAAACCTCTTTAATAAGCTTACCCTAGACCTATAGCGGGCCGTATTACTAGCTTATACTACAGTATAGACATTAAAGGAACTTATAAACTATTGCCTAGCTATTAACTAAGGCCTCTATTAAATTAAGGCACGCGCTAATTAGATAAAAATTAAAAACCTTATAAACCAGGCCGTAAGTACTGCAAGTACGGCCTATAGTGCCCCGGTATAATTAGTAACCCCTATAATTAACCTAGCAGCTAGCCGCGTAGCTACCCCTACTACGGGCCTAGTATACACCCAGCCTATATATAGCAACCCCTATATATAGGCCCTTAGCGATTAAAGAGCTTACTTTTTATGCGGTTAAATAGGCTACCCTATAAGGAACTACCTAATAAAGGTAAAGATAAATAAGGTCTTATTAATTTAGGAGGATAATATAAAGCCGGAAAAAGAGGAACCCTAGAGGAAGACTCCTCTCTAGGGTTAAAAGGGATTAATATATTATATATCGATCTAGGTTAGCTAGTTAGTAAAAGAAGCTATACTATCCCTTATACTTTATTTCACAATAGATATTAAGTTTTAACCTCTACTTTAGCTAACTTAGGAGTAAATACCTTTACCTTAATTAATATAAAGTGCGCTGTAAAACTAGCTAACTTTTTAAATATACCCCTTAAAGAACTGCCTAAACTAATCCCTATTTACGGTTATAATAGACAGATAGGGCTACCTATTATAACTATCTTACGGATCTACCTCCGCGTTAACAGACGAAGGTAGTATAATATCCCCTTCCTTATTATAGACCTTAAAAGCTATAATATAATCTTAGGGAGAAAATAGCTAGCCTATTTAGGCTTATAGCTTAATATATAGAATAGGCAGCTTATCTAGCCCAAAACTATACCCTTAACGCCTTCCTTTATAAAAGAGATTAGTATTATAATAAAAAACCTTATACGGCCGTAGATAAACACCGTTTACTAGGCTAATGCGACGCGTAGGGATTAGGCTTTTAAGAAGGATATATAGCTTAATCTATAACAGATTTGTATACTATAACGCCCCCAAACTGCCTATATTATACTACCCGCACTAAAGATTTAGGAAGTTAGTAGTAGCCTAGCTAAGTCCCTAATAGAGAACTTAAGCCCTATGCAGCTATAAAGGAAGGCTAGGGATATTAGATAATATACCAAACTATTAGACTAAAAGGATAACTTATAGAAAATAGAACGTAAGCTAAGGAAAACTATAAACCCTATACCGCAAAATGCGGCCTAATAAATATCTATAAAGAAACCTACGGACCTCCTACTAGTTAATATCTGCTATATTAACGCTATAGGATTCTACTAGAACCTGGTTTAGCCTAATACCATTACTTTTATAACTAGCTTATATAAAATTAATTAAATAATTAAAGAGAAAGAAGCCCTAGCCTAAGAGAAAGGCGAGCTTATAGATAAGGAGCTAGTAGAATAAAAACTACCCCGTTAATACTAGAAATTTAAAGATACCTTCTCTAAAGTAGTATCTAATATACTCCCGCCTTACCGACCATATAACTATAAGATTAAAATTAAGCCGGATAAGGTGGTTACCCTTAGCTATAGCCCCCTCTAATAGTAATTTACTGCTAAATTATAGGCCATAAAGTAGTATCTTATTAATAACCTGGATAAGGGCTTTATTAAGCCTAGTTAAGCCCCTTTTAACTCACTTATTCTCTTTGCTAAAAAGCTAAGTAGAGGACTTTATTTCTATATTAACTACTATAAGCTTAATAATTTAACCCTTAAAGACCGCTACCTACTGCCTTTACTTAATAAGACTTTGGCCCGAATAAGTAGAGCTAAAATCTTTATAAAGCTTAATATCCGCTAGGCTTTTTACCAAATTAGGATGGACCCTAAATTAGAAGACCTTACTATGTTTCGGACCTATTATAGAACGTATAAATATAAAGTACTGCCTTTTGGACTAACTAACGGATCGGCTATATACTAACAATATATAAATAATATACTATTTAACTACCTTAACGACTTCTATATAGTATACCTAGATAATATTATAATTTACTTTAAAAATAAACTGGAATATAAAGAGTATGTCTATAAAGTTCTATAACGGCTTTAGGAAGCTAGCCTCTAAGCTAATATTAAGAAGTTAGAATTTAGTGTTAAGCATATAAAGTACCTAGGGTTTATTATTAGTATAAACGGAATTAAGGCAAACCTAGAAAAAACAGCTATAATTAACTAGTGGGTACCCCCAAGGATTGTAAAGGGGGTGTAGTTATTTTTAGGGTTCTATAACTTCTACCGACGCTTTATTAAGAACTATAGTAGGATTACCTAGCTACTAAGCCTACTTACCTATAAGGACCAGGCCTTTTACTTTAACACTATATATAGTTAAGCCTTTAATAAGCTTAAGAAACGACTAGTCTCTACTCCCTTACTTACCTACTTTAACCCAAAACGGCCCTTAATGCTAGAAACTAATACTTTAGATAGTATTATAGCTAGCGTTTACTCCCAAAAGTAAATAGACGGAGAATGGCACCCTATTGCTTACTATTTAAAGACTATAGTAAATGCTAAGCTGAACTACCCAATTTACGACAAAGAAATACTAGCTATTATCTCTAGCTTTTAGCACTAGCGAGCCCAACTAAAAGGCACCCCTAAGTCTATCTAGGTAGTTTCCGATTATAAGGCCTTAGAATATTTTATAATAATAAAGGCCCTTATAGCCTAATAGGCGCGCTAGGCGGACACCCTATCTTAGTTTAACTTTCTAATTATATATAGGCTAGGCGCCACTAATTATGCGGACGCTCTTATAAGGCGTAAATAGGATATAAATAACTAGACAGCTATAAAGATCTTATTATAGACCTAAGCGCTACTATAACCAGAGTACCTTAACTCCTAAATACGGGCAGAACTAAATATAAACTCTTTAGATGCCGAGATATACCCTATTAACTCTATAGAACTAGACCTTATTAATAAACTACTATAGGCAAACTGTATGGCCCCTTCTCTATAGGAGTACCGTGAAAAGGTAAAGAACGTTTCTAGCCTATAGTCCCTTAAAAGTGGACTACTTAAGCATTATAAATAGCTAGTAGTAGTAGAGGAACAGAACTTATAGACTTGGCTTATTGCTGAAGTATATACCTAGGTCTCTATGGCCTACCCTAGAAAAAATAAAACCCGTAGGATTATTAGTGACCGCTACTACTAGCCCGGAATAATTATAAATATTAACCGCTATATACGGAACTGCAATAACTGCTATAGGTTTATAATTCCATAAGATAAGACCCTAGGACTATTAAAACCCCTTTTAATACCTAACCGCCCCTAGTAATATGTCTCTATAAACTTTTATAAGCTACTTCTAGACCGTAACGGATATAATATAGTTATAATCCTAGTTAACTACTTTAGTAAGCGCCCATTCTTAATTCCCTATTATAAGAATATTAATACTAAAAAGGTAGCTTAACTATATATCTACTACGTCCACTAAATTTACGGACTACTAAATACTATAGTATTTAACTACGGGCCGCAGTTTATATTAGCCTTTTAGAATAAGTTTACCTAAATCCTAGGCATTAAGCTAAAGCTTTTTACGGTATATTACCCCTAGATAGACGGTTAAACGGAGATTATAAATTAATACTTAGACTAGAGACTCCGGCCTTTTATTAACTACTTCTAAAATAACTAGGCTAAACTATTGCCCTTAATAGACTACGCCCAAGCGACCCTACCCCATAACTCTACCGGATTTGCCCCTATTTAACTAAAAATAGGTTACCTACCCCGTATAAGCTTTAACTAGGAAAGACTAGAAGGGCCCTAAACTACACGCGAAAAACTATTTTATAAGGAAGCCTAGCAGTACACTAAGCGCTTAGAAGAAGCCTAGAAAGTAGCCTATATAAACTTAAAAAAGGCCTAGAAATTAATAAAATAGTAGGTAAATAAGTATAGGCGCGAGCCTAACTTTACTATAGGCGATATGGTTTAGGTTATAATAAAGAACTAAAAAATAGAACGGCTTAGCCGTAAGCTAGACTATAAGATAGTAGGACTATATAAGATTTTTAATAAAGTAGGTAACTTGTATAAGGTTAAGCTCTTAGACTTAATTAAAGTTCACCCTATCTTCTTACCGGATAAGCTATAGAAAGCTATAAATAACCTACTACCTAGATAAAAGAATGAACCTCCCCTGCCAATTTAAGTTAATAGCGATAATAAATAGAAAATTAAAGAAATGCTGGCCTATAAACTTATAAAGGGAACGTTAAAGTATTATATTAGTTAGAAAGGATATAACCTAGACCCCACTTAATACCCTATATAGAACTTTATAAGTAGTCCCTATAAGCTTTAGAAGTTTTATAGCCGTTACCCTAATAAACCTAGACCGCTAAAGTACCTAGACAAGTAGATAGAATACTAGTATAATAAAAATAATAAGCTACTAGAAGAACATAAGGACAAAAACGCCCTAGAAATTTCTTAATTACGTAAGGTATTAAAATATCTAGGAACTTTAACCGGCGGTTAAAGTTATCTAATTAATTAGATTCTCTTATTAAGACTTTTAGTAATAAAGCCTAAGGGCAGGCTTTTTTAGAGGGGGGGGTAATGTTACAGCACTGGCAGAACTTGGCAGAACTTCGCACCGGTAAGTTGCCATAGATTGCTGTATATTGCGATTACGTAACGTAAAGATCTTATAAAATACTAAACGGCGCTACCCTTCTTCTCCTTTCCTTTCCTTAGCTTTAGATTCTCGTTTATAGACAATCCAATCATATAGGCTTGCGCGTCCCTTTTGCCGTACCTATGCCTTAATTAACTGAGTCGCTAACATATAATAACTATTAAAAGATTAACCTACTAGATATATATAGCGACTAAATAATTAAAGACTTTCTAATAGTGGTAAAGCTAGTATTACCAAATTAGGCCTTAATGTAAAGGGTTAAATTTAATAAATATAACTGGGCTAGTAACTATGTAATATTTATATATAAACTAGTTAAAATATATTAAAACTATTAACAATTAGAGACTGCCTAAAAGAGAAGAGATTAGCTTGGTGCTAATATAGTAAGCTTTTAGGGCGAGTTAATTAATAGAGCTTGTAAGGACGAAGCTCCTAAGGCCTCTAAAGATAAGACTCCTAGAACTATACCATCTAAGACGTTATAGAAAAAAGACGCCCTATTATGCTACTATGGAGCTATTTACTAGTTTTAGGATTGTCCTTATATTAACAAATTAGTTTAATTAAAGGACTGGAAATTAAATAGGGCCACGGCTATAAAAGTTAAGAAGAGGATTGTAAGCGTCTTAAACTGGACTAAGTTAAAAATTAAGAAGATAAGGTAGTAGGCTTTAGGTAAGGAAGCTTTAGAAAAGGAAGCTGTATAGAACCTAAACGGAAGTTAAAAAGAAAACGACTATAGTATCTTTACTATATACTAAGTAGGCGCCTATAACGTAGGTTCTAACTATAAGCTATATAATAGCGTAATTCTTAATAACGGAACCATAATATACGTTATTAATAATTAATTAAGATTTGTTAACGAGTTTTAGCTAAGTAATAACTTTATATACACTCGTTAGGAAAAAATTTACTAACGTATCCTACGGGCGACCCGTCTAACGTCTTAGCCACCCAGATGAGACAGCCACCCCAGGCTTGCGGGTAATAAGGCCGACAAGCTTATCTAACAAACAAGTTGTCGGGCCAACAATATCGGTCGATAAGCAACAACAACAGAACAAGTTTTCTAAAAATATCTTTAAAATAAAAAATATATCGATACTAAGGACTATAAGATATTTATTTTAA